>ERZ1643251.3927-NODE-3927-length-13346-cov-24.490783_pt1 | contig 13346 bp, 12 predicted proteins | sample MGYA00579261_ERZ1643251 | MGnify/ENA primary metagenome ERZ1643251 (study PRJEB29033, sample SAMEA4952267) | chicken gut metagenome | biome: Broiler Chicken; feature: Gastrointestinal Tract; material: Caecum | place: Ireland | collected 2018 | study: Broiler... | reverse complement strand
AATGAAAATAAAATTTCAAATTATCATTTTTTTACACTACTTTTTCAGTAGCCTCGATAAATAATTCTTCTTTTTTCTATCCATAAAAAGTTGTTTGACAAAATTTGACAAACTTATACTAAAAAGTATGCAATAATAGTGCAACTTTAAAAGAAAGCATATGATAAAAAAATATTTAGAAGTTATTTACTTTTGTTCCACAAAATGATATAACGTGGTACAAAAGTAAATGAGTAATAAATATGAAAAAGTAATTATATCTTTAGTATATTAGATAATTATTTTTATAGTAAATATAACTTATTGCTTAAATATGCTTTAACGTTAAAATTTATTAACAAAAACATACACAATTAATTGATTTTAGTGAATAATTTTGTTAAATTTATATTGGGTAAATTTCTTCACAAAGAATTTGAAATCGGAAACTTAAAGAAAAGAGTATAGGTTATAGCAAAGACGCTATTAGATTAAAAGTGTATAAAAACATCTATAATAATTATAGGTGTTTTTTGCAATTAAAATATTTAAGTATATATAAAGTAAAATAAATTCATAAAAAAATGAATTAAATAAAAATATAAGAAAACCCGTAAATTACAAAAAATCAACTTTTTCAAATGGACCGACACCATTCGACAAAATTAGGCTTTCTCCTATGTTATAATAGCCTCCAACTTTCAAAGAATAGGAGGTGAAAATAATGAAAGTTGATACCTTTTTAGGCCTATCTGATGATCTTGTCTTTAAACACGTCTTTAGTAATAAAGTTATTCTAACCGATTTTTTGAATTCTTTCTTTGATTATATTCATGAAAATAAAAAAGTAATGAAAATTAGAGTAAATACGGATGAAAGAATCAGTGGAGATAAAAGAAAATATAAAGTATATTATGGAGACGTGATGGTCTATCTTGATCATGGAGAAATAATGTCTATTGAGATGTACAAACAGTTCGGTTTAAGAGAATTTAATAAAAGTATGGCTTATATCTCTAGAAAATTTTCTAATCAGTTTAAACGGGGTAAAAATTATCAGAATGCTAAAAAAATAACAAGCTTTAATATCATTAAAACAAACTATTATGAATCCAATGAATCTTTAATTAATGATTACTCACTTGTAGATAAGCTTGATTATCAAGTAACCCATAATCAGTGTCTAGAGATGTTCTTGATTAAACTTGACAAAATCAGGGATATCGTATACAATCAAGATAAAGAAGATAGATTTGTAAGGTGGCTTAAAATGATTAATGCTAAAGATATGAAGGAATTACAAGATGTTGCAAAGGAGGATGAAGTAATGGAAAGTGCAGTAAGACTCATGGAAGATTTTTTAAATGATGAAGAACTTCAAGATGAGTTTGATAAGATTACAGATATTGAATATTATGCTAAACTTGAAGAGAAGAGAGAAACAGCTAAGAATATGCTTAAGATGGTATAAGTATTAATACAATCATGAAATACACAGGATTAAGCAAAACAGATATATCCCATCTAAAATAATAATTTAACAAAGCATCTATAAATATTTATAGGTAAATAGTGCTTCTTTTTTCTTTAAAACTAAATATTTACTACTATCCCTTTAAAAATAAATATGTTATAATAAATAAGTAAATTAGGAGGTAGTAGTGTGAATAATTATTTAATTCCTGCCAATTCTAAAAAATCACAATTAATACTTGGTTTTTTCACTCCTGTTGATTTAATCTTATTTGGTAGTGGTGTAGGAATAACTTTAATTCTTTTATTAGCAGTTCAAAGTACCAATGTAGGAATCATGCTTCTAATATTAGCTCCTGCTTTAATTACAGGCTTTCTAGTTATGCCTGTACCTAATTATCATAATGTATTACAATTTATTGTAAATATATATACATTCTTTAGTGAAAGAAGAAGATATTATTGGAAAGGATGGTATTTAGATGGCGAAGATAAGTAGTTCACCTTTTAGTGAAGATTGGTTACCAATAAAACAAATATTAAATGGAATGATTCAGTTAGATAGTGGTGAATATGTAACTGGTGTTAAAGTTCATCCTCGAAACATATTTATTGTTGATCAAGGGTTGCAAAATGCCATTATTGGTAATTTAAGAAATTTTTATAATTCTATTAGTTTTGAATTTTGGTTAATTATCGCTGATCGCCCAGTAGATATAGGCTTATATTTATCTAACCTACAAATTCTTTATAATAACACTGATAGTCCAATAGGGAAGAAATTAATTATGGAAGATATTAACAAAGCCAATATGTTTATGAGTGCAGAATATAATGTTGTGGATACAGAGTATTTTATTTTATTTAAAGAAAAAAGAATGGAATTAATTCAGAAAAATTTACACACTCTTATTAGTGGTTTAGCCAATTCAGGATTAAATTCCAATCAAGTATCGAATGACGATTTAAGAATGATTTTAGATAACTTCTTAAATGGTGGAGTTCATACAACATTCGGGACGGTGATGAGCTAATGGCAAAGATAAAAAGCGAAATAGCTCCAAAAGGAATGGAGTTTAAACCAACTGAATTTACATTAGGTGGTAAATACTGTACGATTATGACCATCATATCTTATCCAAAAAGCATTTATGTTGGTTATTTATCAGATATTACAAGTATTAGTGGTGTAAAAGTAGCAATTAAACATATTCCAATTGAATTTAGTACTTTACAAAAAATGTTAAATAAAGAAATAGCAGATTTAAAAATGCGATATCAAAATGAAAGAGACAAAACTATCCAAGAGCGTGTTCGCCAAGACTATGAATCATTAGAACAATTTATCTCTATGCTAGCAGCTACTCAAGCTAGAATCTTTGATTTTCAAATGCATATTATGATTAGTGCAGATAACAAAGAAGACTTAGAGTTAAAGAAAATGCAAGTAAGAACATACTTAGATGCTTTAGGTATGCGTGGTATTTCTTTAATGTTTGAACAAGAAAAAGTATTAAAATCAATTATTCCAATTTTCCCTAAACAAGATATTGAGTCTAGAATTGGAACGCCAATACCTTCAATTACTGTCGCAGCTATGTATCCATTTGTATTTGATAGTATTAAAGATCCAGGAGACGCTACACTATTTGGAGTTGATTTCTCTGGAGGGGTTGTTTTATTTAATCAATTCTTATATCAAATCAAAAAAGAAAGCAATCGTAACAATGCCAATATGATTTTACTTGGTACTAGTGGTTCTGGTAAATCTACAGCAGCTAAAATGCTTCTTAGAACTCACTTAAGAAATGGATGTAAAGTAGTATGTATCGACCCAGAAGGTGAATTAGAAGAAATGACACATACTTTAGGAGGAGATTTCTTAGATCTTGGCAAAGGTGGAGACTTTGGAATGATCAATCCTCTAGAAGTTGTAGTAGATGCTGATGAAGAAGAAATAGCTCAAGGTCTTGGTTATACCATTCTTACAAGAACACTACAACAATTAAAAGCATTCATGAAATATTTATATCCAGATATTGAAGAAGATGTCTTAACTATGTTTAGCGAAATTGTTCAAGATACTTATAAAAGATATAAAATAGACTTTGATACTGATTTCACTAGAATTACTAGTGCAGATTATCCAACATTTGATGATGTATATGCAACAATAAAGGGTAGACTCTTATCTATGCCTGATGCTACACGTGAAAAAGATGTTATTGAGCGACTTGAGTTAAAGATAAGACCACTTACAAAAGAATTACGTTACTACTTTACTGGACATACAACTCTTAGATTTAATAGTGACTTTATTGTCTTTAATATAAGAGAACTAATGAATAGTGACGAAAATATCAAAAATACACTTTTCTTCAATATTTTAAAATATGCATGGGGATTATGTTTAGATAAAAATGTAAATACAGTGATGATGGTAGATGAGGCCCATGTCTTATTATCTAGCAGAAATGAGCTTGGCGCAGAGTTCCTAGCCCAAATTCAAAGACGTTCAAGAAAATACAATACAGGAACGATTATTATTACACAACAACCAACAGACTTTGCTGCTCCAAACATGATTGTGCATGGCAAAGCAATATTTGACAATGCAGCATACTATTTAGTTATGGGACTAAGAAAACAAGCAGTGGATGATTTAGCTAAATTAATAGATTTAAATGAATCAGAAAAAGATAGCATTAAATACTATAATCAAGGAGAAGCATTATTTATCTGTGGTAACAGAAGAATGAGAATAACAGTTATTGTAACCCAAGAAGAACTAGATTCATTTGGGTCAGGAGGAGGACTATAATAGTTCTCTTTTTTTTGTCAAAAAAATGTAAAGTTGATAGCTAAAACAAGGAAAAAAGATACTAAAGGTAATAAATATAAATAGGAGTGTAAGTATTATAATTTTATTTAGACGGGAGGTTTTGAAATGAATAATGAAATTATAATATTTGAAAATCAAAATGTAAAGTTAGAAGTCAACATGAAAGATGAAACAGTATGGCTATCACTAGATCAAATGGCAAAATTATTTGACAGAGATAAATCTGTAATTTCTAGACATATAAAAAATGCATTAGAAGAAGAATTGAAAAAAGATTCAACTGTTGCAAATTTTGCAACAGTTGCTAAAGAAGGAAATAGAGAGGTTACCCGTAATATCGAATATTATAACTTAGACATGATTATATCAGTGGGTTATCGTGTAAAATCTAAGAGTGGTGTAATCTTTAGAAGATGGGCAAATAAGATATTAAAAGATTATTTAATTAAAGGGTATGCTGTAAATGAAAAAAGGTTAGAGTATTTAGAAAAAACAGTAAAGTTAATTGATATAGCTAGTCGTAATTTAGAAGGATTAGATACTGTAGGGGCTAGTGATATCATAAAAGTATTAAAAAGATATACAAAATCTCTTGATTTACTTGATAATTATGATCATAAAAATATAACTAAACCCAAAGGAAATAAAAGCAAAGAAGAAATAAGCTATAAAAATTGTATTGATATCATTAAAACATTAAAGTTTAATGAAGCAAGTGATTTATTTGCTATAGAAAGAGATAATGGACTTGAAAGTATTATCAAAAATATTTATCAAACCTTTGATGGGGAATATGTATATGAAAGCATAGAAGAGAAAGCTGCTAATTTTCTGTATATTTGTGTTAAGAATCACGCGTTTATTGATGAAAATAAAAGAATAGCGGCAACTCTATTTATTTACTTTCTACAATTTTATAATATTTTATATCAAGATAATAAAGCAATAATTGATAATAATACACTAGCATCATTAACTCTTTTAATCGCTGAGGCAGACCCTAAAGAAAAAGAAGTTATGATAGATTTAATTATGAATTTTCTAGTACAATAAAATAATACTATTCTCAATATACAAATTTTATATTTAATGATATAATCATATTAGGTTAATCTATTCAAATGAAGAAGGGCTGTCTCCGTATAACTTCAATTCTACGGGTAATGCTAACGTGTTCATTGTGAATTCGAATGGCAACTTCGGCAACAACAACGTGAATAACACGAATGGTGTGCGCCCAATATCCTTTTAAACTTAGAGTTTGGTTAAGGCTAAACTAAAAAGCATTAGGATACAAGATTAATCTAAGGGAAAACCTAAAAATATATTGTTGATAAATTATATCTTGTATGTAATTTTAAAACAACAATAAAAAAGCCAAGAGAAAGAAACTCTTGACTTTTTATTATGGTCCAGTAGGTCCAGTAGGTCCAGTTGGCCCAGCAGGTCCAGTAGGTCCAGTAGCACCAGTAGCTCCACTAGGTCCAGTCGGTCCAGTAGCACCAGTAGCTCCACTAGGTCCAGTCGGTCCAGTAGCTCCATCAGGTCCAGTAGGTCCAGTAGGTCCAGTTGGCCCAGCAGGTCCAGTCGGTCCAGTAGCACCAGTAGCTCCACTAGGTCCAGTAGGTCCAGTAGCACCAGTAGCTCCACTAGGTCCAGTAGGTCCAGTAGCGCCAGTAGCTCCACTAGGTCCAGTCGGTCCAGTAGCACCAGTAGTTCCACTAGGTCCAGTAGCTCCTTGAGGAATTGTTAAATTAAGGAAGAAATTAGGGGAAGTTCCAGTTATAGAAGCAGCGGCAGTAGAACCAGGAGCACCTGTTGAAACTGTACCAATATTTAAAATTGGTGTAGTGACAACCCCAGTAGGCCCAGTCGGTCCAGTAGGTCCAGTAGGCCCTGTAGCACCAGTTCCAGATGCACCAGTTGCACCCGTAGGTCCAGTCGGTCCTGTTACTCCTGTAGCTCCACTAGGTCCAGTTGCACCTGTAGGCCCTGTAGGCCCAGTAGGTCCAGTAGCACCCGTGGGTCCAGTAGCACCTCTTGGGATAGTGAACTCTAAAATAGCATTAGAAGATGTGCCAGTATTAATAACATTAGCAGCACTTCCAGGGTCAGAAGTAGTAGTTGTACTAACTGTTATTGTCGCCGCAGCAGGTCCAGTCGGTCCAGTCGGTCCAGTCGGTCCAAAACAGCAGCAGCATCCAGAGTTAGGATGGTTTTTGTTATAACAGTCAATATAAGCTTGAGCTCTTTGTAAATTATTATTCACTTTTTATTCTCCTTTCCTCTATATTATATGTAACACCAAACAAAATAAGGAAGGCAAATGTGGAGATTTTTCTAAGTAGTTTTTAAATGTTACATTTATATCATATGCATAGGTATTTAAAATGATAATTATAAAAGGGTAAACATATAATTAAAATGGGTGATAAAAATGAATAAATATAAAGTTTGTGTTTATGCAATATGTAAAAATGAAGAAAAATTTGTAAAACGTTGGGTAAAATCAATGAGCGAAGCTGATGAAATTTATGTTTTAGATACGGGATCTAGTGATAATACAGTAAAGTTATTAAAAGAACTAGGCGTTCATGTAAAAACAGAAATAGTTACGCCATGGCGATTCGATGTAGCAAGAAATAAGTCATTAGAGATGTTACCAATGGATACAGATATATGTGTATGTACAGATTTAGATGAAGAATTTGAAGTTGGGTGGCGAGAGAAATTAGAAAATTTTTGGAACAGTGGTATAACAAGAGTAAAATACACTTATAATTGGAGCTTTGATGAATACGGTAATCCAGCAACAACATTTTTACAAAACAAAATTCATGGAAGAAAAGGTTACAACTGGTATCATCCTGTTCATGAAATATTAAAAGCTCCTGAAGAAGAAAAAGAAGTAATATGTGAAAGTATAGTTTTAAATCATTATCCAGATAATGAAAAATCTAGAGGAAGTTATTTACCATTACTAGAAATGAGTGTAGAAGAAGATCCAAGTGATGACAGAAATATGCATTATTTAGGAAGAGAATATATGTATTATGGTAAATGGAACGAAGGAATAGACACGTTAATCAGACATTTAAATTTGCCTTCTGCTAAATGGGATGCAGAAAGATGTGCTTCAATGCGTTTTATAGCTAGATGTTATAAAGGGTTAAATAGGCCAAAAGAAGCAGAAATGTGGTACAAAGAAGCAATAAAAGAAGCATCTTATTTAAGGGAAGGATATGTAGAACTAGCAGGAATTTATTTAGAAGAACAAAGATATGAAGAAGCATATGAACTATTAGAGTGCGCTTTCTTAATTAAAGAAAAAGCTCCAGTATACATTAATGAAGCATTCGCTTGGAATGATTATATTTATGAATTAATGGGATTAGTTTGCTATAACTTAAAACTTTATCCTAAGAGTTTATTATATATGCAAAAAGCTTTAGAATTAGCTCCTAATAGTGATAGAATAAAGAATAATTGTGAAATAATTAACAAAATGATTAATGAAAAGTAAAAAAAATTAAAAAAGGTATTTATTTTATAGATAAAATATTGTAAAATATCTTTAGTTAAAGAAAAAAGTAAGGAGTGAATTTATGTATTGCGGTAAGTGTGGTACCAAAAATGAATTAGGAGCCAAATTTTGTGAAAAATGCGGAAGTAAATTAGAACAAGATACAACCAATAAAACTCCTAAAAAAGAAAATAAAACATTGAAAAATGTTAAAGAAAAAGTGAACAAAACCCCAAAGAAAGTTAAAATTGGAATAGGAATAGCAATAATCATTATTATAGCTACCATCATAACTTTAGCCATTCTTCTAAATAATCCTGTAAAAAGAGTAGAAGATTATTTAACTAGTTATTATAACAATTATACAGAAGATTATGGAAATGAAGAATTAGTAAAAATAGGGGATATTTTAAAAAATAACAAAGATAAAGAAAGTACTTTAAAAAGTATTTCTAATCAAATCCAAAAGACAATAAACAATTGGGTAAAGAATTTTAACAAATCTTATAAAAATGAAGAAGCATTAAGAGAAGAATATACAAAATTAAAAGGGATTTTAGATGAAATAAATAGATATTTTAATGGTTTAGAATATGTCTTGACTTATGAAGATTATTACAGCTATTATGAAGAAATCTATGAACTATATAGTTCTAAATCAAATTATTTTAGTGCAATAGATGCAAGTGACGATTATGATAGATATCGTTATTACAATCAAGTAATTGAAAGTGATTCATATTATGATGAAGCTCGTGAATTTGTCAATAGTTATTTAAGTGAAGAAATTGACAGTTTAAAAAAAGGAGCAGAAGAGTTAACAAATTTAAAAGAAGGGGCAACAACAGAAGAGTTATTAAACGCTTATATATCTCAACTTGAATATTTAGAAGAAAACAAATATCAAAATAATATTGATTTAAGTATTACTGAGGATTACCAAAATTTATATAATAATGCTGTTAGTAAAATTGTAGAATATACTAAAGCATACGCTGAAGAATTAGAAGAAAACTTAGAAACAAATAATGTAATGGATATGATTGATACATCTATGGAAGCTTTAGAATATAACAGTGATGAATATAATGAATTAAAAGAATTAAAAGATTCTTACGAAAATAAAATGCCAGATAGTTTAGTATCAAAATACTTAGTTTCACAATCAAGCGGAACTAATGATTCTTCTTATCTTATTACAATTAATGATACAGAATATGATAGTTATATAAGTTTCAGATTCGATGGAGAAACATTAAGTAGAGTATATCGCTTAAATAATGAATACAAAACTTTTAGAGCAACAATTGTAAGAGGACCTGATTGGGATGCAGATTTTAAAGGAGAAATTGTAATTTATGGAGACGATAAAGAATTATATCGTTCTGGAGAAATCACAAAAACCAATGAGATTGATCCAGAAATAAACATAGATGTTACAGATGTTGATGATTTAAAAATAGAATTTGTAACAGAAAGTGAACCAGAGGGCTGGTCAAATTTCTATATTTACTTAGTTGAGCCATATTTATATAAATAGAATGAAGGAGTGTGAGTAAAAATGGCTGAAGAAAAAAAAGAAACAACAAAGAAAACTGCACCAAAGAAAAAAGAAGCAGTAGAAGAAATTAAAGTAGAAAAGAGATTCTGTACCAAATGTGGTAAAGAATTAAAGGAAGGAGAAGTATGTGATTGTAGTGCAAATGAACAAGTAAATACTACTAGTAGCATTAATGGCGATGCAATTGCAAATACTTGCAAAAACGTTTGGAATACAATTATTAATGTATTTAAGCGTCCTGCAACTACAATTAAAGAGGAAACAGAAGGAAAAGAAACTAATAAAAGTATTATTTTGTTAGTTATCTTAGCAATATCTTTTGCTCTATACTTAATGGCTGTTGTATCAGGCACTGTAAACGGTGTAGAAGAAGCAGCAAATTCTTTCTGGAATTACTCAAGCGCAAAGGTAGAAGTAAATTATTTCCAAGTATTCATTTACGGAATATTAATTTATGCAATCATGGCAATTATTCCTATAGTATCTGCTCTTATAGTAGGTAAGATTACAAAAAATAATACTTTTACATTTAAAAAAGCATTCAAGCTTTATATTACAAGTAATGCACCACTAATTTTAGTTTATTTAGGAATGGCAATTATTCTATTAATTGATGTTACTTTATTAAATGTTTTAGGTATGATTGCAGCAATGATCATCAGTGTTGCTTGTTTCTTCAATTTTATCTTAGGATTTAATGCAGAAACAAAAGTAAAAGAAGACAGAAGAAGTTATGCAATTACTGGTTTAATAACTACATGGGTAGTTATCACAGTTGTAGCTTTCCTTATTGTTGGAGCAACAATATTTGGCAGTTTAGTTGAAGATTTACCAAGCAGTTCTTCAAATGATATTTTTGATTTATTTAACTAAATGTGTAAAATAATCAATTTAGTATATTGTATATTTTATAAATCTATGATATACTATAGAAGTAGAAGTTAATGAAGTTTATTAATTTCTACTTTCCATACCGAACTATGTTTATTTTTAATAAACATAGTTTTTTCTTTACAAAATTATTTGCTTAAATCGCCAAATAAAGGTATAATTAAATTGGGTGTTTATTTATGAATCAATTTTATGGGATTATTTTAACGCTAATAGCAGGTTTATTCTTCTTAGTAGGAGGAATAATTTCTCTAAAGGTAAAGAATAAAGATAAATTAAATCATTTTAGCATTGCCCTTGCCTTAGTAATTATTATTAATTTATTAGTAATGGATTTAATTCCTGAAGTATTTGAATTACTAGATAGTTATGATTTAAGCTTTAAGATTTTAATTATTTTGATTTTTGGTATTTTAGGTATATTAATATTAAAAGGGTTAGACTTTTTTATTCCTGATCATCATCATGAACATCATGATAATGAAAGTAATAAAAAAGAGCATATATCTCATTTAAAACATATAGGAACTCTTACTTTAATTAGTTTAATTTTACACAATTTATTAGAAGGATTTGCTATAGCAGGATTAACATTTAATAATTTTGAGATGGGAATAATGATTTGTATATCTGTAGCACTACACAATATACCTCTTGGAACAACTATATTTAGTTCAATAGATATCAAAAAAAATAAATTATTAGTTTTAAGTTTAACTTTATCAAGTTTTATAGGAGGTTTATTCTTTTTATTAATTGGCGAAATATCAAGTCTAGTTCTAGCTATTATTAGTACTATTACTTTAGGCATGTTAATTTATATAGCTTTTATGGAACTATTACCAGAACTGTATCAAAATATAAAGAAAAAAGAAACCATTTTAGGTTTACTAACAGGCATAGTTTTAATCGTAATATCTATGTTGATATAAGGAAGTGATTTTTTTGAAAAAAGTATTAGTAACAGGAGCAGGAGGATCTATTGGTATTAATGTAATTAAATATTTATTAAGTGAAGGAAAATATGAAATTACAGCCTTAGATTTAAGAAATAAAAACAGTCAAAAAAGATTAAAGAGATATCGCCGAAGAATTAACTTAATTTATGGAGATATGAATGATTCTGTATTAATGGATGCCCTAGTAAAAGATCAAGATTACATTATTCATCTAGCAGGATTAATGCCTCCAATTGCAGATATCAAACATAATGTTAGTGAAATGATTGATTATAAAGGAACTGAAAACATGATAAAAGCAATGAATATGTTTAATCCAGATGCCTACTTTATTTTTGCTAGTTCTACAACCATATATGGAAATGTGAAAACTGCAAGTACAGAAAATCAACCCAAATTAACAAATTTAGATTATTATAGTAGTACAAAACTAAGAATTGAAAAAATGGTTAAAGAAAAAGTAAAAAATTATACGATAATCAGATTACCTTTAGTGCTTACTAATCCAAAAAATGGTTCTTTTATGTATAATGTTAAACTAGATAGTATAGTAGAAGCAATAACTGATAATGATGCTGCTTATTTATTTGTTAATGCTATAAATTATGCTGATAAATTAAAAGGAAAAATATGGAATGGAACAGGCGGAGAAATGACTACTGATTCTTATCGAAATATTTTAGCTAATGTCTTAAAAATATATGGTTTAAGTTTTAAATACATATTGACTCTTCTTTTTGTTGATAAAAACTTTTATTGTCATACATACGAAGATAGTGAAAAGTTAGAAAGTATACTAGAATTTAGAAGTGATTCTTTATCCTCATATTATATGCGCTTAAAAAGACAAATAAAGGGAAGAAAAGTATCTAAAATTTTAGCTAAACCAATATCAGCTTTTTTAACTAGAAAACACAGAGGAAAAGTAACAGGAATTTTTAAAAGACCATTCTCAGGCAGGAAGAAAAAATGATAGGGCTTGCTTTAGAAGGCGGAGGAGTTAGAGGCTCTTATCAAGCTGGAGCATATATAGCTTTTTTAGAATGTGGCATTCATATTGACGGTGTATGTGGAACAAGTATTGGTGCTTTAAATGGAGCGATGATCGCTTGTGGCAAAGGATCAGAATTACCAAGAATTTGGCGTAATATAGATTTAAGCAAAGTATTTGGTTTTAGTGAAAAATATATAGAAGCAGCCAACAAGGAAGTAAAAGACTTGAATTATTTAAAATTAAGTTTTCTAAATATGTTAAGTATTTTAAATAATAAGGGAATAGAATTACAAGGATTAAGAGATTTAATTGATGAAGTAATTGATATTAACACTTTAATGAATAGTAATATTGATTATGGCCTAGTAACAGTACGACTAAAAGATTTAAAACCAATGTATTTATTTAAAGAGGAAATGAGCAAAGAAAAACTAAAAGATTATATTATAGCCAGTTGCTCACTACCTATATTTAAATTAGAAAAATTAATTGATGATGAATATTATTTAGATGGTGGATTTTATGACGTTGGACCTGTAAATATGTTGCTAAATAAAGGATATAAAAAGGTTTACTTAATAAAAATTCATGGTATAGGATTTCACCGAAAATATGATAAAGATGCTGATGTAACGGTAATTGAACCCAAAAGAAGTTTAGGAAGTGTACTAGAATTAAATGCTAAAAGAATAGATGAAAATATCAAAATGGGTTATTACGATGCTATAAGAGTACTGAAAAATTTAGACGGATATAACTACGTTTTTAATTCTAAAAGTGAAAAATATTATAAATGGTTAAATCGTAAAATAAAGAAAAAAGAATATCGTCGAGTAAAATTCTTTTTAGGGGCAAAAACATACAAAGAAACAACAATAAAAGCTTTAGAATACGTTATGGAAAAAAATGGTTGGAACTTTTATGAGTTTTATCAAGTAAAAAAAGTAATCAAAAAAATAAAAAAAGAATATCCAAAAAAAGAACACTTTGTCTATGAGTATATAAGGGACCTAAAAACATTCTTTTTAATCTAGACATAAGATATAGTGAAGTGTTATAATGGATTAGCGGATAGTGTGAAAAGTTTTATGGAAAAATAGTAGCAATAGATGAAAAAGATATTA
>ERZ1643251.3926-NODE-3926-length-13354-cov-6.643281_pt1 | contig 13354 bp, 4 predicted proteins | sample MGYA00579261_ERZ1643251 | MGnify/ENA primary metagenome ERZ1643251 (study PRJEB29033, sample SAMEA4952267) | chicken gut metagenome | biome: Broiler Chicken; feature: Gastrointestinal Tract; material: Caecum | place: Ireland | collected 2018 | study: Broiler... | reverse complement strand
GAAAAGTAATGAATACTGCTGTTCAAAAGTGTTCGGGCGAGGTTAAGCAAACGCATGCTCTCCTATGCTTGTTACACCATCGTGTATAGTTATGTTTGTCAAACCGCTGCAATTATAAAATGCCCCATATAATATATTTCCGCCTGTTACAGTTACACTCTTAAGCGATGAGGGAATATAATAATCACCGCTGGTAGTGTTGCTTGTACTACTTCCATAATAATATTGCTGTGTTCTATCACTGAACGCACTAGAAGTATGGCCGAATATATAACCAAGCGGATATTGGTATGTATCGCTTGCTGTCTTTATACTGCCGCCTACAAATGGTATAGTAATGCTCACTAGTCCGTTGCAACTAGAAAACGCACCATCTCCTATACTTGTTACGCTATCGGGTATTGTTATGCTTGTCAGTCTGGTGCAACTGTAGAATGCATACACCCCTATACTTGTTACGCTATCGGGTATAGTTATGTTTGTCAAGCCGATACAGCCATAGAATACTCTATCTTCTATACTTGTTACACTATCCGGTATGGTTATACTTGTTAAACCGCTACAACCGGAGAATGCCCACTCTCCTATACTTGTTACGCTATCCGGTATGGTTATGCTTGTCAAGCCGCTACAATCATAGAATGCGGAAGCATTTATTGTTGTTATAGAATAGGCAACTTCTTTATATGTTATCTCTTCGGGGATGATTATTTCACCGCTAAGCGCCGTACCCTGCCTTATTATCGTCGCCATGCCGTTATTGATGGCATACCTTATTCCGTTATCGCCGATATAATAGATATTTCCATCGTTATCCGCTTCATTATTATTGCAATTCCATACCACAGGGCAATTGCTATAATTCCAACTATCGCTCCAACCGCTAGGTTCACTCGTCAGTTCACAATATATGGTCAAAGCATTGCAACCAGCGAATGCGCTATCCCCTATACTCGTTACGCTATCGGGTATAGTTATGCTTGTCAAGCCGCTGCAATAGTAGAATGCGTCATCTCCTATGCTCGTTACGCCATTGGATATGTTTATGTTTGTTAAGCCGCTACAATTGTAGAATGCGTCATCTCCTATGCTCGTTACACTGTCGGGTATGTTTATGTTTGTTAAGCCGCTACAATTGTAGAATACCCGCTCTCCTATGCTCGTTACGCCATCCGGTATAGTTATACTTGTCAAATTTTCGCAAAAATAGAATGCCCCATTCCCTATGTTTGTTACGCTATCAGGTATGGTTATGCTTGTTGCTCTACAACCTTGGAATGCCATATTTCCTATACTTGTAACATTTCTCCCAATAATTACATTAGTTAAACTACATCCAGAAAATGTACCTTCCTCTATTTTTGCAACGCCATCACCTATTACGACGCTTTTCATGTTATGGCAATTCCAAAATGCCCAGACTCCTATGCTTATTACACTATCTGGTATGGTTATATTTGTCAAGCCCCTGCAATAGTAGAATGCATAATCTCCTATGCTCGTTACGCCATCGGGTATGGTTATGTTTGTCAAGCCGCTGCAGCCGGAGAATGCATAATCTCCTATGCTCGTTACGCCATCGGGTATGGTTATGTTTGTCAAGCCGCTGCAATTGGAGAATGCAGAATTCCCTATGGTTGTTATACTATCGGGTATGGTTATGTTTGTTAAGCCGCTGCAATTGGAGAATGCGCCATCTCCTATGCTTGTTACACTGTCGGGTATGTTTATGTTTGTTAAGCCGCTGCAATTGTAGAATGCATAATCTCCTATGCTTGTTACGCTATCAGGTATGGTTATACTTGTCAAGCTGCTGCAATTGTAGAATGCACGATCTGCTATTCCTACTGTATCATCACGCAATCGAACTTGACGTACTTCATTATCACAATCTATTACCCACTTATCTACATAACTTACGCCATTTTCTGTCCGTATAATTCCGCTGCAATAGATGAATGCGTTTTCCTCTATGCTGGTTACGCTATCGCCTATAGTTATGCTTGTCAAGCCGCTGCAATTCTGAAATGCCCTGTCTCCTATGCTTGTTACGCTATCGGGTATTGTTATACTTGTCAAGCCGCTGCAATCTGAGAATGCATAATCTCCTATGCTCTGCACATTATTTGGAATCACCATTTCGGTAATTCCGGTACAACCTGCAAAGGCATTGTCCCCTATCATAACAACGTCTTGAGGAATTGTAATTCCCGATAATTCAGTACATCCTTCAAACGCGTTATTTGCTATTACTCGTGTGTTAGCATTAGGCGTATATGCTCCTGATACGTTTGTGCCATCTACAAGAATAAGTCGTATACTACTTATACCATCAATGTACTTTGCTCCCTGGGTATCAGTATTATAGATAGCCTCATTACATCCTTCAAAAACATTGCACCCTATTTCTTGTATTCCATCTGACACCAATATTTTCTCCAAAGAGCTACAGTTGGCAAATGCATAATCACCGATTTTATTGGCAGTTATAGTTACCAGTTTAAGCGATTCGGGCACATACCTATCGTTTTGATCATATGTAGTCGCTCCAAATATGTATCCAAAAAAGGCGTGCGAAATATCGGATTCATTTTCTCCCAAAAAAGGTAAAGTAAGACTTTTAACGCTACATTCCAACAATGCACTTTGTGCAATAGCAGTAACATTCTGTTCAAAAACAACAGATCCATCTATCGAGCACCCATAAAAAGCATTAGCTGCAACTGTACCTCCGCTAATGATTATAGAACTTAATGTGTCCGGCACTTTGTCCACATTTTCTTTGTCTCCGCCTGCCCCGAATATATATCCGAAATGTGTATTAGTTGTTCCATTTAATTCCGCGCCAACAAAAGGCAAGGTTATACTTGTCAAGTTACTACAGCCGCCGAAAGCTGCCTGACCTATACTTGTTACGCTATCGGGAACAGTGATACTGCTTATTTGTGCGAACTTTTCGAAATCATTTTCTGCCGACAGCGCATTTCCTGCTATTTGAGTAACTTTATAATCTTTACCGCCTACTGTTATTTCGGACGGAATTTCAAGGCTTCCATTCCATTCACCTTCCAATCCTTTTAAGATTGCTGTATCTTTTTGAAGTATAAAGTTTATACCATCTATTACGACAGTACTAAATTCAACTCCACTTTGCCAACTCCATATTACAGTATTTTTTCCGCTCCAACCAGTTTCATATCCATCGGGTCTTTCAGCAATCTCGCATAAAATAGTTATATTTTCACATCCGTCAAATGCATTGCTATCTATATGAGTAATGCTTTCAGGTATAAAAACAGCGGTAAAATTCTTTTCAGATTCTTCACCGAACACATTGGCACCTATTGCCACAACATCTTTGTCAAACCACCCCTCGCTGTTTAATGCTACCTGCGAAGGAAATTCAAATTTTCCGTCTTCTTTCGATACAAACGGCACAGCCGAAATTATCTCCGCGCCGGAATTGTCGTACTTTCTGAACTCAAATTTCCCGCTTTCGGTTGAATAACTTAATGACATAGCCATATGCTGATATTTAATTAATGGCTTACATATGTTGACGCACGCAGTTCCTATAATTAAAATTATAATTATTGCAGATATTATAGATTTATATTTTCTTCTTCTCTTACTTAATGAAGTGTTGGCAATGTTAGCTATAGCCTCTCTATTATCTTTGAGTTCATCTGATGCTTGAGTATAATTACTAATTGTTTTAATAAACTCCGCATCATTCTCATTTTTATACGCAAGCTTTTCCGCTTTAAAAATTACATCTATCTTTTGTCCCAATTTTCTAAGCCTAGAAGAATCATTATTCAACAAATCTCCATTTCTTATTGAATCTTTTTTGTTATTTTTACAGTATTTTTCAAGTTCGGTTACTTCTTCTTCTTCGAAACAAAAATTTTTCTGTCGTAAATCTTCTTGATAATCTGAAAGATTTGTGATCTTTTGACACACCCTATATATCTTTACAAATGGAAGATATGATGTCAAAACAATTTCAGCTAAACCTTTACAACCTTTGTCATTATATTTTTTAAACAACTTATCAAGTTCAGTTCCAATCTCCTTTTTTAAATTATCGTCTTGAGTCTTATTGACTTGCCAACTAGTTTCCTTTAATATATCAATTGCAGCAACTTCTTCACCTCTTTGCTTCTCTTTCAACAAAATAGTTATTAAGTTATAAATTTTTTCCGTTATTGCTACAGCCTTTATAATCGGCTCTATAATCTTACTTGCACTCTCCTTATTACTTTTATTTTCTTCTTGCTGCAGGGACATATCATCATTAATCTCTACGTCTTCACTCAATAATATTTTTTTGCTTTTATCCCTAAAAACGCCTAGGTTTTCATTTAGTTCCTTTATTTCATTATATTTTCTTTTCTCAATAGAAATCATTTCACAATAGAGCCGAACTAAATTAAACATCTCTGCTACTATTTTTAACTTATTTTTATCAGCACTCTCATCTTCAATAGTATACTGCCCTTTTTCAGCATCATATTTTATATGGATGCTTTTTACATCAGTAAGATTTTCAAAAGCATACAGTTTTTTATATTCAGTTATCAGTGGTTTTTTCAAGCACATATTACAATTACTCCCTATAAACCAAGAAAATCGTTAATGTCAAAAATTAGGCCATTTAGTATGACAAAAATACATATGACTAAAACCGCAAACAATATAATTATCCACAAAATCATAGTATTCCACATATATCTACGAAGTCTCTTCTTATAACTAACTGGATCCCCTTCTTTTACATAACATTGAAACTTAACTCCATTGGTTTGTATTTCGTCTAATTTTTCATATAATTTATCGAGACATTTGATATCTAATGTCATTATAATACCTGCAATAGCAAAACCGATTAAAATAAAGTACCACGAATTCTGCGGGAAATTACAAATTATCAAATCACATATTATTCCACCGAATAGATTGTCTGATAATGCACCTATTATAGCGCAAATTACAGACAACGATATACTTAAATCGTTATCTCGGCTATACATAGGCTGAGCCTTGCTTGCCTTGTAAATATTAACACCAATTATTACGCACGATAAAATTACAAGCATAATCAGCGCTATATCATCGGTTACGTTATCAAAAACCGTCTTTATAAAAATACTAGTTGCTACTTCAAGAATAAAGCCTGTACATATCCAAAGTAGCGCTCTAACTATATATAAGATACAGCGCAATGCTTTTCTATATCTTCTAGATTCGGTAATTGTCATAAGTATATTTTATCCCTTTTGTTAATCTGCTTCTCGACAAAAGCTTACATATTATATAGTTTCGCTACACAAATTCCAACGTTGCAATACAATGCCAATTTGTCCATGTATGGTAAGTTACCCAACCCAAGAAATCCTTCCAATCTCCTTCTATTTCATATACTACATGAATATCTATTTGGGATATTATTTTATCAGGATCGATATTTATTCCAGTATCATCTAGAATGTCAATGTATTCTCCGACAAATTTACCATCCATAATGTTTTTGGCGTATGCCGATGTTGTACTGCCGTCAGCATACACAATTAAAATGTATACTGCGCCGCGTCCAATTGCTTCATTATTCGTATTTGCCCAACGATAAGTATCATTCGATATTCTAGCATCTATATAGCTATGATCAATAACATCCGTTAATTCTATACGATTATATGATTGTAACATCTGTAACCCTAGTTTCAGGTTTTCATTACCATTTACAATCTTGTATTTCTCTCCTTGTATGCCTACTCCACTAAATACCAGTTGACATACATCAGAATTTACACCATATCTCCCCCTATCATCATTCATCTCCGGCTTCTCTGTATCAAAACCATTATCGGTTATGCAATTATACTTTATACCAACATTCCCCTCTTCGTCTGTTACTTCTTCTTTAGAAATAAACCTGATGTCTTGCGCCTTATCACCTTTATATGCCCAAACTACTTTTTTTGTATTATTAATTGTATTACTATCTCCGTCTATCCACAAATTGTCCCATCCCTCCGGCTTGACTTCATCTTCGCAATAAATCTTTGCCAGATTATTACAGAACCTAAAAACGCCTACGCCCATCTTGGATACTCCGGCTGCTATAGTTGCGCTCGCCATGCCTTTACACCCATAAAATACATCGTCTCCAACTTTAGTATCATTACCAGGTATGTCCACATTAACCAACAGTTCGCATTCACCAAATGCCTTACTTCCAATGCTTTTTACCTTATTTCCTATAGTTACATTTCTTAGCCCTCGACAATAAATAAACGCATTTTCACCTATTGTCATAACACTGTCCGGTATCGTTATCCCCGTAAGCCCACTACATAAAGCAAATGCCGCGCGACCGATACTTATTACGCTGTTAGGTATTATAATTTCTGTCATATACATACAGTTGTAAAATGCACTGTCCCCAATATGAATAACGCCATCAGGAATGCCGCTCCCTTTACAACCCCTGATTAGTGTATTAGTTGCCGATTCGATAATACAGTTATTGCCTGCACTGTAATATACAATATTTCCCCTATCTATTTCTATCATTTCCAACGCATTACATCCATCAAATACCCCACTGCCTATCTCTGATACCCCTTTTCCTATCATTATTTCCGCAAGATTGGTACAATCACAGAAGGCGTAATCCCCAATGCCTTTGACACTAGCTGGAATAGTTATGTTAACAAGATTGGAGCAATAAGCAAATGCGCCCTCACCAATCACCATAACGCCATCTTCTATGATTACTTCATTAAGTTCAGCACATCCAGCAAAAGCTCCTTTTGCAATATTTCTTATACTGTCAGGTATAACTACAGATTTAATTTGGGAATTACTAAAAATATTGCCAAAGTCAACCACCGACAAATCCCCTATTTCAGCAGGTATCTCTATTCTCACCTCATTGCCTGTATATTCCTTAAGATAAATCTCATTGTCGATCACATCATACTTATAGCCCGCTTTAACTAGCCAGTATCCCCACTCAACTATATTATCGTTACCTCCCGACCAATTAACATCCCACTTTAATGGTCTCTGAATCGTCTCGCAACCTATTTCTTGCAAGCTATTGCAATTCATAAAGGCCTTCTCTCCCATATTTTCAACACTGATCGGTATATACGCGTTGAGCATATTACGACAATTCTCGAATGCGTGCGCTCCTATCGTTTCAACCCCTTCCGGAATCGTAATACCCAGAAGACTACTGCACATGCTAAACGCATTTTCACCTATGATAGTCAGTCGTTTTGACATAGTTATGCCCGTAATATTACTACACTCAGAGAACGCATTATCACCGATCTCCTCAACACTGTCGGGAATCGTAAAAATTTCTCCTTTATATCCGCTGAACGCATACGCTCCAATTTGCGTTATTTGAGGCATGTCTCCCCATACTATATCAGCGGTACTTTCATGAAATGCATAATATCCAATATCGGTTACACTGTTCGGTATTGCTATTTCTACGCCATTATATCCACTAAAACTTCTTTCACCAAGCTCGGTAATTTGTGTCCCTTCGCCCCATACTATTCTGGCACTACATCCGTAAAATGCATAGCTACCGATAGCATCAATACTATCTGGAAGATTAATTGTTGACACTTTGCCACAGTTATAGAATGCATAGTCACCTATTTCAGATAAGTTTTCTGGAAGAAGTACATCAATCAAATTAGTGCAATTATAGAACGCGCCATACAATATATTACCGCCAGTAACCGTAACATTTTTCAACACGGACGGAATATAATACGTATTATGTGTGGTAATACTTGTGCTCGATCCATAATAATACTGCTCCACAGCCGTTGCCCCGCTATAAGATGTAGTTCCGAAAATATAACCAAGCGGATGCTGGTATGTATCATTTTCAGTTTTAATTTCATTGCCTACAAACGGAATGGCTATGCTTTCCAAATTTGCGCAACCGAAAAATGCTCCCGATGCTATACTCAATACGCTGTCAGGTACAATTATCGATGTGATATCTTTCCCCCTAAATGTCGTTCCAAAATCAACTACAGAATAGCCGTCTATTTCTGAAGGAATAATAATATCTGTTGATTTTCCATTATACTCAGTTAAATACACATAATTATCGCGTACTACATACTCATAATTAAAATCCCATATATTAGGGCATCCGCTATTCCAGTTACTACTCCAACCGCTCGGCTTGCTTACTACCTCGCAATATATTTTTAAAATCTCGCAATTACGAAACACGTTCGTCCCGATGCACTTAACATTTTCAGGTATTCTTATACTAGACAATGCAGCACAACCAAAAAACGCACTATCGCCAATTTGCTCCACCTTTTTCCCGATAAGAACTTGCTTAAGACCAGAGCAGTTATAAAATGCCATACTGCTTATTTCTACAACACTATCAGGAATAGTCACACTAATAAGATTCAGACAACCGGAAAACATCTCCTCGCTGATTTGTTTTATGCTACCTATAATTTCAATCTCGCCAAGGCTTTCACATGCATAAAATGCTTTTTCCCCTATTTCCGTCACACTTTCTGGTATTGAAATAGACTCCAAAGATTTGCACCCTAAAAATGCATTGTCGTTTATGCAAAACAATGAACAATTATCTCCAAAGACAACCTCTTGAAGCGAGTTACAACCTTCAAAAGCCATCTCTCCTATTGTCTTAATACTCGCAGAGATTGACACTTTGGCGATACCATCACACTTGTAAAATGCGCCGCTGTCTATATCGTCACCACCTGATATAACCACATTCTTTAACGAATAAGGAATATAATCAGAATTTTTTTCATAACTTTCCGCGCCGAAAATGTATCCGAAGTGAGTGTATTCAATTTCATCGTTGCCCGCCCCCACAAACGGAATTGTTATCTCATTCAAATTTAGACAGTTTATGAATGCTCCATTTCCGATATCTGTTATATTATTAGGAATATTTATGCTTTCAAGTCCTACACACCTAGAAAACGCACCACTACCGATACATGTAACAATATCCTTATCAGTAGGAATAATACTGTTTTTACATCCCAATATTAATGTTTTACTTTCTCCATCTATAAGGCAATTATCTACACTACTATATTTATTATTCTGTTTTGCTACAGTAAGGTTTTCAATTCCGCTACAGTTTTTGAATGAATCCATACCTATATTAGCTACACTTTCGGAAATAGATATGTATGTGATGCTGGCGCATCCTTCAAATGCATTATCTCCTATCATAATAACATTTTTTGTAGATTTGACAGCAGTTATAGAAGAACTTTTAAAAAAAGCTTTATCTGCTATAATACGCGTAGAAGAGTTCGGCTCAAATTGTCCTTGAACATTTTTTCCATCAACAAGTATAAGATATTGATTACCTTGGTTACCTATATATTTTGCCTTATTGTATTCTTTATAATCAAGGTTTTCACAATCAAAAAAGACACTATTCCCTATCTCCATTATTTTATCTGAAACATATACATGTTTTAATCCTTTGCAACCTGCAAATACATAGTTGCCGATATATTTTGCATTAAGTGTCACCGTCTCAAGATTTTTAAGTCCGGCAAACGCACAATCAGCTACGGCATTCTCTCCTGTTATGGTTACTTCTGTTAGTGATGCAGGAACATTGGTATCGTTTTTTTGTTGCTGATATGAAGTGTCCCCGAATATGTAGCCTAAAAATGCATTTGTGCTGTCGGAAGAACTTGTCCCAACAAACGGCAAAGTAAGTTTTACAAGGCTATTACACTGATGCAGAGCAGCTGATCCAATAAACGCAACTCCATCTCCAAAAGTAATATCACTAATATCTGCGCACTTATAAAAGGCATTTGCTGAAATATTACCACTAAGAACGGTAACCGACACTAAGGAATCAGGCACTTTTTCCGAATTTGCTCCTGGTCCAGTTGCTCCAAATATCCACCCGAAATGCGTGTTATTATTTCCGTTTAACTTCTCTCCGATAAACGGTACTGTTATGGAGTCTAGATTCGTACAATTTTCAAACGCACCTTTTTCAATGTTAGTTACGCTCTCGGGAATACTTATACTATTAAGCGAACTGCAAAAAGCAAAAGCATTACTTGCTATGCTTGTAAGTTTACTGTTTTCCGCAAATGTAACGCTCATAAGCAATTCGTTCCCCTTAAACGCCTCCTCATTTATTTTCGTAACATCATAATCTTTACTGTTTACCGATATTGTAGAAGGGATGCTTATGTTTTTCATATCATCTATATCTGCCTCAGTAGCGAAACCCGTTACAATAGCCTCGGAATCTGTAAGAGTAAATTCAAGTCCTTTTAGTTCAACAGTTTCACTATTGCTCCATATTACAGTATTACCCCCATTCCAATCCTCTGCCCATCCGCCAGGCCTGCTCTCGACCTCACAATGAATAGTCACATTACATCCGGAAAAAACATTGCTTCCTATATTAGCAACACCTTTCGGTATAGTTATAATTGAAAGCGAACTACAGTTTAAAAAAGCATTCTTTCCTATATTTATTACATTTTTTGGAATAACAATATTCTTAAGATTACTACAATAAGCAAAAGCATTGTTCTCGATGTTTGTGAGCTTACTATTTTCTGCGAACATTATATCAGACAATTCTCTACAATCAGAAAAGGCGCCTTCACCAAAAATTGTAACAGCAGCAGGTATGTTTATATTTGCCAGCGAACTACATAAAGCAAAGGCGTGGCTTGCTATAATTTCAAGCTGACTGTTTTTCTCAAACGTCACCTCTGTCAATGAAGAGCAACCACTAAACGCATCTTTACCTATATACTTGACGCACTTAGGTATAATTATGTTTGTTACTTTTGTCGCGTTTTCATTAAAAACATTTTCTCCTATTGCAACCACATTTTTTTTAAACAAACCAGAATCATTTAACGTCACATATGATGGAAACTCGACAACTCCGTCTTCACTAAAAGACTCAGCTGACGTTATCACCACACCTGTATCGTCATATTTTTGGAATTCAAATTCTCCGCCTTCCGTTACATATGTAAATATAGTACGAAAACTGTTGTATTTAATATTGCGGTTACCAATACCTAGACCAATAGCCATTATAGAAATACAAACAGTTATTGCTAAAAAAGTCGCTCTGATTTTGTGCTTCCTTGCTCTTATGCCATTGTTTGCTAGCTTAACTATTGATTTTTTCGAATGGCTCAGTTCGTGAGTCGAAGATTTACAATATTTATTAACCTTTTCAATGTCTTGATTTCTAAGGTATTTGTCCTTAATATTTGTAAAGTCACTTCCGCCCTCGTTCCCCTTTTTACTGAAACGCTTTTTATGCTTATATGCTGCAAAAAAAACATCCAATTTTTCAACCAGCCAGCTAATGGCGCTCAGGTTAATATCCTCATAATTTTCTATTCCTTCGTACTTTCCCTCGGCAATTGCTGCCAAGTCTTCCATGCTCAACACTTTAGCGCTTGCTTTTTCGCATGCTTTTTTGCACGCATTTATTTCGTCTTGGGTTATTGGCAATTCGTATTCTTCTATTAATTCTCTTAACTCAGGATTATCCTCTAATTCTTTAACAAGTTTTGCAAGATTATTCCATCGCACATAAGATATTCTGTCTTTTTTAATAACATCATTTGCAATGGCCTTTGCAAGTTCCTGGTCATTAAGCCTTTCCTCGTTTTCAAATTGATACTCATTTCTATAGTATTCATCATTTTTGCAGTCTTGCAATATAGCTAAAGCTTCATTAAGCGTTCTTCCATCGTCATTACTATCCCCATCTTTTTTGATTTTAGGTATTTCTCTCTTTAAAACTTTAATACATTCATTTAAACTAATTCTATATTCTTCTGCCGACTTATTAATGGGTTTTACTTCAACATATTTATTAAAAATTTTTACTATTTCCTCGTAACAATACCCATAGCACTTTTCTCCTTTCTCAATTTTTTCATATACTTGAAATAATTTGCAAACTATGGCATCCGCGGAATAAGAACCTTCATTTATATCTTTTGCCTTTATTATCTTTATTCTGCCACTATCATTTACAACTTTCTCGCAAATGCTTTTCATCTCATATTTAAATACCTTAAGTGCTCCCCTAAGCTTTAGCTTTTTAACCAAGCTCAATTTTCTGTAATTTATTTTGCTGAGTTCACCCTCTACAGCAGTTAATAAATCTGCAAGCTCTTTAATTCCTGCACCACTATTCCCCATGCGAGGGACATACTCAATAATGCCAAAAGAATTAACTTTCCTTTCTATTTTTTCCGAGATATCAGAAAAGTCTCGAAGTTCATTATAAGTCATTATTTGTTCCCCCCTAAAAATATTAATAGCAATACAATAACGCAAATTACACTTACAATTATAGGCATAATAGCACTTAATACCATGGTTTTATAAATATCGCGTTTAGCATATTCTATATATTTATCACCACTATCCTTTTCTTCTGGAGCATTTTCATCGGAGACGTCCCAAATATATTTATCTAGCCCAATACGTTCATAGCCCTTATCAACAATCGCCGTATTTATAATTACACAAAGTGCACCCGAAAATATAAGTACTAATGCGGTTACAATCGAATTAGCGAAAAAAAATGACCCTAAAAGATTATCTGCAAACGATCCGAAAAGAACGGCTATCCCTGTCGATATTGGGCCTAAATCATTATCTAGATGCTTTATTGGACGAACTTTACGTGCAATAAGACATTGTCCGCAAAAAATAAATATTATAAAAAGTATCAGCGTAATTATCTTTGAAAGAACTTCATCAGCAACAGAATTAGACAAATCCATCCTTTCAACAATATAAGATGTGCCAATCTCAAATAATGCACCCGATAAAATTATTAATATTGCCCTAATAGAATAAAGCAATATATGTCTTGTAATATTTGTTTCTTTCTTTATCGCCCCCATATTTCGCCTCTGCTTTTGTGCATTAAATTTTCATTCGCCACTATAACATGAAGCATAATAAATTGCTACTAAAAATTATTTATTCTCAATATATTTCCTTCCCTCTTCCGAAAGATATCTGCCACGTGAAGTAATGCCCATATACCCTATTTTAAGCAGGTAAGGCTCGTATTCGGATGTGAGCACCCCTGCGCTGAGGTGAACCCTTGCCGCAAGGGTATCGGCAGAGATAAAGCCACCGTTTTCCTCTGTGTTAAGCACGGATAATATCTCTCTGTCCTTTTCTCCGAGTCCCATTTCATCTAACCCGCGTTGGGAAAAATACTCTTCCGCCATTGCACGGGGAACGACTGTAAGTCCCGCTATTACCGCTTTATCGCTTA
>ERZ1643251.3924-NODE-3924-length-13355-cov-6.547143_pt1 | contig 13355 bp, 14 predicted proteins | sample MGYA00579261_ERZ1643251 | MGnify/ENA primary metagenome ERZ1643251 (study PRJEB29033, sample SAMEA4952267) | chicken gut metagenome | biome: Broiler Chicken; feature: Gastrointestinal Tract; material: Caecum | place: Ireland | collected 2018 | study: Broiler... | reverse complement strand
TGGATACAACGCCAATTGCTGAAAATGCAGTGGACACGGTAAATCAAGCCGCGGACGACCGCTACTTTTCCACCGTGTCATTGACCGTCGGCTACAACGGCAGAGCGCTTATCTCGGATATCACGCTCGGTCTTAGGCGCGGTGAGATACTGACGCTGATCGGTCCTAACGGCTCGGGCAAGTCGACGATACTCAAGAGCATAACAAGGCACCTTGCGTCAATTTCGGGCGTCGTGTATATAGACAGTCTGAATATGCAGAAAATGAGCGCGCGCGACGTCGCGTCACGAATGGCGGTCGTATTGACCGAACGGGTCACGCCCGAGCTTATGACCTGCGGCGAGCTGGTCGTGCTCGGAAGATATCCGTATACAAATTACTTTGGCAAGCTGACTCCGCGCGACCGCGAGGTCGTATATGACGCGCTGCGGAGAGTTCACGCCGAGGAACTGTATGACCGCGAATTCAGTGCGATCAGCGACGGACAGCGTCAGCGGATACTGCTCGCGCGGGCGATCGCGCAGGAGCCGGAGATAATCGTCCTCGACGAGCCGACGTCGTTTCTCGATATCAAGCACAAGATCGAGCTGCTCGAAATCCTGTCCGACATGGCGAAGCGGCAGGATATCACGGTCGTGATGAGCCTGCACGAAATCGACCTCGCCTGCAAGGTCTCGGATAAAATCGTCTGTGTCAAGGGCGACCACATCGCGGCGTTCGGCACACCGGACGAGATATTCTCAAACGAGCGGATAAATTCGCTGTACGAAATCGACCGCGGCGCGTACAACTCGCTGCTCGGCAGTGTTGAGCTCGCGCGTCCGACTGGAGAAATACGCGCGTTTGTCGTCGGCGGCAACGGCTACGGCGTCAGGTTCTATCGCGAACTGCAAAAACGCGGCATACCGTTCGCGGCGGGGATATTATATAAAAATGATATCGACTGCGCGGTAGCGTCGCCGCTCGCGTCCGAGCTGGTCGCGGTCGACGCGTTTGAGCCGATACCCGACAGCGCGGTCGAGAGGGCAAAGGGGATAATCGATCGGGTCGATATTGTCATCGACTGCGGCTGCCCGATCGGCGAATACAACCGCGCGAACCGCGAGCTGCTCGATTACGCCGGCGGCAAGGTCAGATATGAAGTATGAAGTCGGAAATACATTTCCGACCTCAGACAAACGAGTTTTGTGACTTCGATGTCAAAGACATCGATTTTGCTGCGCAAAACCGTCACAAAACATCGACAAAAAGGGATGGTCATAATAATGAACAAGCAATTACCGCGAATACTCATAGCCGCGCCGTCGAGCGGCAGTGGCAAGACTACCGCGACTTGCGCGATACTGACGCTGCTTCGCCGTCGGGGAGTGGGAGTCGCCGCCTGCAAGTGCGGCCCCGACTACATCGATCCGATGTTCCACGAGTCGGTGCTGGGCATTCCGAGCGCGAATCTCGATAGCTTCTTCTGTGACGGCAATCTGCTGCGCTGTCTGCTCTCCGAAAATGGCGGCGAGCTTGCGGTCATAGAGGGAGTCATGGGTTATTATGACGGCAGCAATAGCAAGGCTGCTGACAATAATCCCGATTCGGATATGCCGACCGACAGCAAGGCTCTCGGTTACAGCTATTACAGCAGCTACACAGTCGCGAGCGAGACGCGGACACTGGTCGTATTAGTCATAGACGGAAAGGGCGCGTGCGCGTCACTGATCGCGCTGCTCGAGGGATTTGTGAGCTTCGCGCCGGACAGTCAGATTCGCGGCGTGATATTCAACAACCTGACCGCGTCTACATATTCGATACTGAAAAAACTGACCGACGAACGCTTCGACGGTCGGGTTGAGCCGCTCGGATATATTCCGAAGCTGTCCGACGAATATATACTCGGCTCGCGTCATCTCGGGCTTGTAACAGCTGCGGAGGTGTCCGACCTGCGTGAAAAGCTCGATAAAATCGCCGATCTGTGCGCCGCGACGCTCGACATCGAGCGGCTGATATCAATAGCTGAAAACGCGGACGCGCTTGAATTCACGCCGCCCGAAATACACAGTCACAAGCCAATCAGAATCGCGGTTGCGCGCGACGAAGCCTTTTGCTTCTACTACAAGGATACGCTCGCGCTGCTTTGCAAAATGGGCGTGGAGATAGTCGGCTTCTCGCCGCTCGCGAACGAGTCAGTGCCGGACGCGGACGGACTGTATCTCGGCGGCGGCTACCCCGAGCTATACGCGGACAGGCTGCAAGCAAACACGCGGACGCGTGACAGCATATATGCTGCCGTCAAGTCGGGAATGCCGACTATAGCCGAACGCGGCGGATTCCAGCACCTTGGTCAGACTCTCGAGGGGCGAGATATGTGCGGCGTGCTGACGCACGACACAAACAATACCGGAAAGCTCGTGCGCTTCGGCTATGTCGACCTGATATCGCGGGTCGACAGTCTGTTCGGTCCTGCCGGAACACGTCTGAGGGCGCACGAATTCCACTAATACGACAGCAGTGACAACGGCGACGGCTTTGACGCGGTCAAACCGAGCGGCAAGAGCTGGCGCGCCGGAGTTCTGACCGAGCGGCTCTACGCCGGATATCCGCACCTCTGGTTATACTCAAACCTCGGCGCGGCAGAGTCGTTTTACAGAAAGTGCCTTGAATACAGGGCTGAAAAACAAGTCTTGAAATGATTTTGACTTGAAAGGGTTGACGATAAATTGATAACACATGATCCAAATGAAATCGAAAAACGCAGTCTCGAGATAATCGAGAGCGAGCTTTGTGTCGAGATTCCGCCCGAAAACAAGGCGGTGGTCAAGCGGGTCATACACTGCACCGCCGATTTTGACTACGCGGTGAATCTGGCGTTCTCGGACAAAGCCGTTGAGCGCGCGCTCGACGCGTTACGGCGCGGCTGTGACATTGTGACCGACACGAACATGGCGCGCTCGGGCATAAACAAGACCGCCGCCGCCAAGCTCGGCTTCGAGATACACTGCTTCATGATCGACCCGGACATCGCCGAAATCGCGAAGGAACGCGGCTGCACACGCGGTCGCGTCGATGGAGAAGGCGGCGGAGCTCACGAAGCCGCTGATATTCGCGATTGGTAATGCGCCGACCGCGCTGCTCGCGCTCCGTGACCTTATCGCGGCTGGCAGAATAAAGCCTGAACTTGTAATCGGCGTGCCGGTGGGATTTGTCAACATTCTGGAGTCCAAGGACGCGATAATGGCGTCGGGAGTGCCGTATATAGTTGCGCGCGGTCGCAAAGGCGGCTCGAATGTCGCGGCGGCGATTGTGAACGCGCTGATGTATCAGCTCGCGAGATAACAGGTATGGACAATAATATACTGGATAGTCAATCGGGCGGTGACAAGTCGGGGCGAACAGTCAGCGACAGCCGCGCACTGAACGACTACATCACAAAGGACGGCAAGCGTCTGCAGCGCGGCTACACGACCGGCTCATGCGCGGCCGCGGCGGCAAAGGCGGCGGCGATAATGCTGCTCGGCGGCGAGAAGCTCGAGGCGCTTCTCCTGCGACGCGTGGGCGGCTGAACACAACTGCGCGATTTCCTCGATGAAAGTCGCAAAGGACATATCGGCGGCGATACTCAACAAGGATATATCGCTGTCGAGCGAATTTGAATTGCCCGAGATATTGCCGTGTGGACTCAATAGAAATGACAGCGATATCGGCATATACATCGGCATACACAAAATCACGCCGTATAAGACGACGCTGCGGCTGATACCGCGAATTGTCACGCTCGGCATCGGCTGCCGCAGAGGGGTCATGCACGAGACGATATCCGACGCGGTGAAGTCGGCGCTCGAGGACGCGAATATCGACCCGCGCGCCCTCGAGCGCGTCGCGAGCATCGACAAGAAATCGGATGAGGTCGGACTGCTCGAATTCGCCGATATGTCAGGACTGCCGATTGAATTTTACTCGGCGGACGAGCTTTTGAAAGTCGAGGGCGAATTCGGTGAGTCGGAGTTCGTGCGCTCGACGGTCGGCGTCGGAAATGTCTGTGAACGAAGCGCGATTTGTTGTATTGCGTCGCACTGCGGCAAGACACTTGAAACAGAATCGCAGGATGTCAGCATGAACACCGGTAGACTCGTCATACATAAAACCGCGCGCGACGGCGTGACGGTCGCGGCGGCTGTGCGCGATTGGCGTATTGAGTTTTAGTGGTGACTAAAATTACTGCCGGTCTTTTGAAAGGAATGACTATAATATGAAAAAAATCTGCCTGTTCGCCGGAACGACCGAGGGACGGCGGCTCGCCGAGGCACTGCACGAAAGCTATGACCTCACTGTCTGCGTCGCGACCGAATATGGCGAGGTTCTGCTCGACCGCATCGATGGCATCAAGGTTCACACCGGGCGCATGGATTCGGAGCAGATGACTGCGTTTTTTAATCAAAACAGCTTTGAATTGATAATCGACGCGACACACCCGTATGCGGTGCTTGTGACCGAAAACATACGAGCTGCCGCGGCTGAAGCCGGCATCGAATATATGCGCATCCTGCGCGACTGCGGCGAAACTGACGGCGCTGTGTATGTGGATTCGGTCGCCGCCGCGCGCGATTATCTGAATACGGTCGACGGCAATATCCTGCTGACGACCGGCTCAAAGGAGCTGCACGAATTCGTCGGACTCGATATGTCGCGCGTATGGGCGAGGGTATTGCCGCTCGCGTCGCCGCTCGAAGCCTGTGCCAATGCAGAAATAATGCCGTCGCACATAATTGCGGCGCAGGGACCCTTTTCAAACGAGCTGAACATCGCCGAGCTGCGCGAGATAGACGCGAAGTGGCTGGTCACGAAGGCTTCGGGCAAGAACGGCGGCTTTTACGAAAAGCTGAGCGCGGCCGAAGCGGTCGGCACTCGCGATGATAATAATAAGTCCGGTCTGCGGGCTTGACATAAAAGGCGCGTGGAAAATCTTCAAGCGCGACCGAATGAAGCACGCGAGCCCGAATTCGGCGCAGACAGAGTCGGTCTGCGCCGGAGCGCTCGGTCTGCGGCTCGCCGGAGACGCGGTATACGGCGGCGTTATACACAAAAAGGAGTACATCGGCGACCCGATTCGCGAAATCGAGCCGCGCGACATCACACGCGCGAACCGGCTGATGTATGTATCGTCGGCGCTGGTACTTATTTTGATACTGGCGGTGAGAACGGCGGTGAGCCTGTGCTTATAGAAAAGAACAGCCCGCACGGCGGATATATTGACGCGGCGGGGAATAGCGATAAAAATGGTAGACCGCGCTCGACGGCAAATCCGACGGGGAAGCTCGCGGACATACACGCGCCCGACCGACCGCTTGATTTTTCGGCAAACATAAATCCGCTTGGTATGCCGGAGCCGGTCAGAGCCGCGCTGCACACAGCGGTCGATGAATGTACAGGCTATCCCGAGACGTCTGCTTTCTCGACCTGACCGAGACGCCCAAGCTGTACGATATTATAAGAATAATGCGCGATTATCCGAACGTCACATTATTGCGCGCGTTCACAAAAAGCTGCGTTATGGCGGGCGTTCGACTCGGTTACACGCTGTGCGGCGACCGCGACTTCCTTGTCGAAATGTCGCGCTGCGCGTCCTGCTGGAACGTGTCGACGCTCGCACAGACAGCGGAGTTTTCGCGCAGCTGTACGGCACGGTCGAGCTGCTCGAGCCGGACGAGCGGGCAAGGGTCAAGGCGACTGTAATCAACAAATTCCGCGGCGATGTGTCGATATTACAGAGCGGACTCGATATGCTGTACGACCTTGTGAAGATTCCCTGCGCCGGAGTCGTGCCTTATGTGCGTGTCGACATCGACGACGAGGACAGCCTGTCCGAGCGGCTGACGTCGGGCGAACGGCGCGACATCGACATCGCGGCGTGCCGGTGTTTGGAATCTGCGGCGGCTTGCAGATGCTCGGCAGGACGATATCCGACCCGCACGAGACCGAGGGCGGCGATAGTGCGCGCGCTCTGCGCAAGGCGCGGAATCAGCTTTGACGAGGGCGCGGTGTTCGACGTTCACGCCTACCACGAGTCGCAGTACGACAAGTTAGCCGACAGTGTGCGTGGCGCGCTCGATGCGGTATGCGCAGCTGATCGGCGAGGTATACGCGCACGCGGACAAATATGATTTGATCGTGCTCGACGAGGTGGTGTCGGTATACGGCTACGCGATGATCGACCGCGAGAAATTGTGCGAGTTCCTGCGGCGCGAGCACAGTCGCCGCGAGCTGGTACTGACCGGACGCGACCCGATGCCCGAGCTATACGAGCTTGCCGACTATGTGACCGAAATGCGCAAGTGCAGGCACCCGTTCGACGAGGGTATCAGCGCAAGGCGGGGAATCGAATATTGAACGCGACGAATCGAATTTTAAAACGCGATGTTATTATGCGATATCAAGTAGATATTAATTCAACACATTTTTGATGTATATGAAAAAATAAACATTAAAAATCAAATAAATAGAGCCAACAGCTCCCATATTTGATATAATGTAATGAACTAAAACGGCAAAATATCAAGGGGAGCTTTGGCTCATCCATATCATTTTCCTCCACACTTAATCCGTATACCATTTGGCTTGTTCATTCCACAATCGTGCGTACTCACCATGAGTTTGCAGTAACTCATTGTGCGACCCCACTTCAGCTATTTCTCCGGCTCGCAATACGATTATTTTGTCGGCGTACTTACAAATGCCGACTCTATGTGAAATAATTACGGATGTCTTTCCACTTGTCATATTAACAATATTGCTTAAAATTTCATTTTCAACAAGCGGATCAAGCGAAGATGTTGGTTCGTCGAGGACGATGCATTGTGAATTTTTATTCAAAGCACGCGCAATCGCAATCTTTTGCCATTCACCTCCGGAAAGCTCTGAGCCGTCAAATTCTCGTCCCAATTGTTCATCCAAGCCGATGTGTTCTAATATTTTGGATGCTCCTGCACACTTTATTGCTTCTATCAAACGTGCATTATCAGAAATATCATTTGGCGAGCTAAGACCAACATTTTCACGCAAAGTCAGTAGATAACGGATAAAATCCTGCTGAATTATAGAGAAGATATCATATATTTGCTCGCGCGGTAAAGCGGCATAATCAACACCATTTATTAACACTTGCCCTGATTTAGGAAAAAAAGCACCGGTAATCAATTTTGACAATGTAGTTTTTCCCGAGCCATTTTCTCCGACAATTACAACACGTTCACCGGCACAAATCTTAAAACTGATATTATTTAGCACATTTGGCAGATTGTTTGAGTATGTAAAGCTGAGGTTTCTCACCTCTATCTCTGTGAGTTTTGATATGTCTGCATGAGTGTGAGTGCCGTTTGACTCATCCTTCTCTATGCTGTCAATAAAATCGTAATAATCCCCTGCAAAGTCAGCTTTTTTGTTTTGATCGGTTATCATGCCGGCAATATTGGAGGTTGAAGCCTGCAATGTTCCGAACGCCGCAATACATGCACTGAATTGACCGACAGAAATGCTTCCATCACCAACAAAATAAACTGCAAGTGCTACGCTGATAGCAAAGCCGAGTAGTTTTATCACATCACAAAACATGAACACATTGGTAACTTTCATGTCCATCTTAAAGTCTTGCTCAAGACATTCATCGCGTGCATCTGTCCATATTTTTTTGAAATAAGACTCACAACCCAAAACGCGAAGTTCTTTAACAGTATTTGCTCCGGTAAGAGTTCCCCACAGATAATCACGTCTTCTGGCTAGTGGGGTTTGTCGACGTTTCATGTTGTATAAAGTTTTGTTATAAACCCATTTTGAAATAAAAGACGGAACAATGCTTATTATAGCTACAGGAATAAACGCAGCATGGAATGATGCAATAACAGAAATAACGCCAATGAACCTAAAACATGTCGGGAAAAAGTCGGTAAAACCGTAGAAATAGTTAAGCAATCCATTGCTGCCTATACATGAATACGCTCGCGAAATGCCATTATGAAATTCTGAATCTTCAAAATCAATCAGAGGCGCGGAGGATATTTTATTTAACAGCCTCTCAGTGAAAGCTTTATTTCTATCATATATTTTTATATCATTAATTGGAAGCTGCACTAACTCCAATAGAAAGGGGATGGCAAGAAACGCGAGAAACGCAACGCAATTTTCAAATAACTCGGCTGCATTCGCCGTCCCTTCGTAAAATCGTCCGGCTACATCGAAGAAAGCGGCGGTTATGTATACTTGAACAAACGCTATTACTGCGGATACTACTTTTATGAATAATATCGCGGATATTTCAAAAGGCATTATTGAGAACAAATCTTTTGTAACGCGTCTCAGATAACGCGCATTTGATTTCTTTTGGTTTTCATATGTATTCATTCTGTTCCCTCCGAATTGACATACCACGAACTTTGCTCGTCAAACATACGCGCGTACAATCCTTTGCGGTTCATAAGCTCGCTGTGACTTCCAATTTCCGCAATTACACCACCATCGATTACAAGGATTTTATCAGCAAGTTTAGCCGAAGCAAGTCGGTGTGACACGATTATTGACCCGCGTTCACGCATAACAGAAGAAAATGACGCGTACATTATGCTTTCTGCCACAGGATCAAGAGAAGCCGTCGGCTCATCCAAAATAATGAAAGCAGAATCTGAAATCAAAGCACGAGCGATTGCAACTCTTTGCCATTGTCCATTTGATAAATCGACGCTATCCGCGGCAAGACGACCGAGATTTTTTTCTAAACCAAGCTTTGCGACTTCATTTGCTTCGGCCATATCCATAACAGATAAAATCCTCTCGTCATTATTCATCAGGTCAAGATTTCCAATAGCCACATTTTCACGAAGCGTCAACTCATATGAACAGAAATCCTGAAAAACGACCGAACAAAAATGATTCAAATCGGACGTTGAGAGTTCATTCAAATTTTTGCCGCCAACGGTGATTTTGCCGCAATCAGGCTTATATAATCCGCACAAAAGCTTTATAATGGTTGACTTTCCCGCGCCATTTGTCCCAACCAAAGCAATGCGTTCACCTTCCTTTATCTCAAAAGTGACGCCGCGAAGAATTTCTCTGTCAGTTCCCGGATATGTAAAGTGTACATTATCAAAAACTATGTCGTAATTAATGAAAGCTGTATCGGATGTGTTTTGCTGCCTCTCTGTAAATTCGGTAAAATCTCTGTAATATCCTATTTCGTATGTCCTTGCCCCAAGTGTAGAAATTGAATACGCAGCTGTATTCAATATTGAAAACAAATTGCCTATTGAAGAAATTATTGAAACGAACACACCCAAAGTAACTATTTTAGAAGTTAGGTAAAACGATAAAACAGCGATTGTGAAAGAGGCGTATAGTATTTTTAGCAAAGCGACAAACGAACGTGATTTAACAAAAGAAACAGTTATATCTCTTTGCCGGCATACAATTTTATCATGCGCAGCCTTCCAAAGATTAAGCAAATACTCTTTGGATCCAAAAATTTTCATCTCATATGCGGCGTTTTTGTTGCTGAACAAACCTTGTATATAACCTTCTTTTCTTTTATCAGGTGTGTTTTCTTTCTGTAAAGTTTGCTGTTTATCAGTGGACCGCAGCTCTAATATTGTCATAGGCAAGCCAATCACAAGAGCGCCCAATCCAACAAATGGTGAAGCGGCAAAAAAGATACCAAGGATACCTACAAGTTTCAAAGTACTATTGATACATGATATAACTGAGAAAAACGTATTGTGTATCATCTGTTGAGGATTAGCGGTCATTCGAGACATAATGTCTCGAAATTCTGAATTTTCAAAATAATAATACTCTATACGTCCGAATTTATCAATTATCGCGGGCGAAAGCGCCTTAGTAAGACGTCGATTGAGAAATCTCCCCATTTTTCCGAGCGAAAAGGTATATATTTGAGAAAGCAAAAGTGAACTTATGTATAGAGCTCCCCATAATATCACTTCGCTGGTTTCGTTCACTGTTACATATTTCATAACTGCATCAACGAGATGTTGCAAAAAATACACCTGCAACATTGTAAAAACTGCACCAGCAAACGAAAGTAAGGTATATATGCCGGCAATACATGGTGCGTAGGAAAATACGATTTTTAATGCATAAAAAGAATTCTCGACCGTTTTCTTTAGTTTCATCTCTTTACCTCTTTCAATATGCACAGCCCCGAATCTGACTACAGCACAGCCGCCGCCGAATCCAGCTCGCCCAAATCCCACAAAAGCCTTGACGCGACATATTTGTCGCGGATGTCCTTCGTCGCGGGTAGACTGCGACGCACAATGTCGCCTGTCTGCCCGATCTCCTCGGGCAAGGTCGGTGCGCCGACTGTACGGAGCAGCCGCTCGACTTCCGCACAGTCGGGCAGACAGTCTATTTCGGCGACGATCTCGTCCCACTTCGAGATGATCACGTTGAGCCGCTCGCGGTGGCACGCGGGGTCGTATTTCTTATCCTTAGTCTCAGCCAGAATCATAGTCTCGGCTCTGCGACCGAGCAGTGAGCGCAGTTCACCAAACCATTTCTCCTTGTCAAAGTTTGATACATACGCGATCGCTTTGTCGCGGTCGGGCTTGATTTCGCGTATGTATTTGTATAGCTTCAGACTCAGCAGCGTCGCGACGCCGCACTGTATGCCGTGCAGGTCGACCGGCGTGTTAAATTCGAGCCCGCGCATATCCCAGATGTGCGAGAAATAATGCTCGATTCCGGACGCCGGACGGCTGACTCCGGCGTAGTTCATCGCGATTCCGGCGAGCACCAGTCCGCGCATGACCGCTTCGACGGCATGAGGCTCGCGCCTTGCCAGTCCTTCGGCGTTCGCGGCGACCTCGTCGAGCGCGTGTCTGACTATCGCGGCGATATTCGGACAGTAGTATTCGCCGATGATTATATTCGCGAGCTTCCATTCGCAGAGGCTGACATATTTCGCGACCATGTCTCCGACTCCCGACGCGAGCATTTTCGCCGGAGCGGCGGCGAGTATGTCGGTGTCGCCGATTATCACCGACGCGCCGCGTGACGGCAGCGAAACCTTGAGTCCGGCGCGCGACATCGACGAGGTCGCCGACGCGAAGCCGTCCATCGACGGCGCGGTGCCGACGATGATATAGTCGTTTCCGGTCAGAGCGGCTAAAATCTTCGCGGTGTCGTTGACCACGCCCGAGCCGACACCGACGACGATATCACAGCTATAATCGTAGTTCATCGCCGCCGAGCCGACTGTCCGCTCGTCCGGCTCGGGGCGAGTATCGGGCAGTATGTACGACGAAACCTTGTATCCGGCGGCTTCGAGCAGGCGAGCCGCCCGCTCACCCGCGGCGACCCATGTGTTCGGGTCGGCGAGCAGGAAAGGGCGCGATTTGCCGCGTCGGCACACGACGTCGGCAAGCTCGTCTATCGCTCCGCTGCGGATAATTATTTCATCGACCAAGGAACAGTGCTTTTTTCCGCAGCCGTCTATAAATCCGTCATTTGATAAAAGATATTCAAGCGAATAGTCGCTGGTATTCATAATGAGATTCAATCCTTTCTGTGAAATAAATCTTTAATTATTTCTGAATATTTGTTACAACCTATTGCATAATTTACATTATTATGGTATATTTGTAATAAGGTAAAAGTGCAATCAATTCACTAAACGCATATATTTAATTGTTAATCACGGAGGTGTCACAATGCTGTCGACCGCTTCTCTTGAACTGCTCGATTCGATTTCGGAACGCGCTGATAAGCTAAAAAAAGAAATCCTTGCATACAGACATAAGATCCCAAAGGACAAAAAGATCTATTATTTTTCGCCCAATGGCGACGACTCTAATGACGGACTCTCGCCAGAGCGCGCGCTCTCTACAATCGAGCGTCTAAACAGTCTTTCACCCGAGCCGGGTTCAGAGGTGCTGTTCGAGTGCGGCGGTATCTGGCGGGGCAATTTCCGCGCCGCGGAGGGCGTCACCTACTCGTCGTACGGAGACGGCAAGAAGCCGCGCATCTACGGCTCGCCGTTTGATGGAGCCAAGGTCGGCGGCTGGGAGCTGGTCGCGCCCGATATCTACCGCTACAGTGAAAAGCTTTCGGACGACTGCGGCTGCATAGTCATGAACCGCGGCGCGGCGCACGGACTGAAGCTGGTCGTGAACTACGAGGGCGAGACTCCGGTCGACAATGTGACGCGCGAGCCGTTTGTCGGACTCGAAAATCTCACCGAGGATTTGATGTTCTGGCACGACCTCGGCGGTGCGGTTATTAACAATCCCGACGGCGGCTACATCTATCTCTGCTCGAAGTCGGGCAATCCGGCCGAGCGGTTCGAGGAGATCGAGTTCCTGCCGCGCAAAAACGTGATTTCAATCGGCGGCGACAATGTTACAATTGACAACCTCTGTATCATGTACGGCGGCGCGCACGGCATTGGCAGCGGCACTACCGCGAACCTGACGGTCACGAACTGCGTCCTCGGCTGGATCGGCGGCTCGCTGCAATATTACCGCGACGGGCGTCCGGTACGCTATGGCAACGGAGTCGAGATATACGGCGGCTGCGAAAACTACTACATCGACCACTGCTGGGTGTTCGAAATCTACGACGCCGGCATCACGCACCAGCTGTCGAGCGGCGGCGACAGCGACTGCATTATGGATGGCGTGCTCTATTCGAACAATCTGATCGAATACTGCACCTATTCTATCGAATATTTCCTCGGAAAACCGGTGCGCGAGGACGCTACAAGGTATATGTCTAACATCGTAATGCGCGGCAACATACTGCGCTACGCCGGCTTCGGCTGGGGCAATCAGCGCCCCGACAAGACGACCGCCGCGCATTTCAAGGGCTGGGACCACTACAACCGTGTCGACGGCGAGTTTAAAATCGAGAACAACATCGCCGAATGCTCGCGGTATATGCTTCTGCACTGCGGAACCGACGACGGCGCCTGGAATCCGAAGCTGAACGGAAACACATTTGTGCAGTACGCGGGCGGCGAGCTCGGACGATACGGCAAATACCCGACGAAGCTGCTGCCGTATATTTACCAGAACGTAATCCGTGACGAATTCAAGGACAACAAATTCTATATTGTAGTCAACAGCAGTCAGGATTGACGCGGCGGGATGTGCGGTCGCGTGAAAACACGGCGGCAATTTTATGACGGCGCGGGGATATGTGTTTTTTGCTGCGCGATATTCTACCTGCGGGAATGAAGTCACAGCCCGCGCAGGGCTGCCGTGAGCGGCGGGTGTATACGCGGTGAGGCTGACTACGCCGCAGCTGCGGGTGCTGATTTGCGTCGTGGACGCGATTGCCGAGCTGTACAATGTAATATCATCTCATCC
>ERZ1643251.3923-NODE-3923-length-13355-cov-7.052932_pt1 | contig 13355 bp, 7 predicted proteins | sample MGYA00579261_ERZ1643251 | MGnify/ENA primary metagenome ERZ1643251 (study PRJEB29033, sample SAMEA4952267) | chicken gut metagenome | biome: Broiler Chicken; feature: Gastrointestinal Tract; material: Caecum | place: Ireland | collected 2018 | study: Broiler... | reverse complement strand
TCCCTGGAGGTCCGGGTGAACACCGTGGGCCGTCCCCTGCCGGAGATCGAGTGCAAGATCGTGGACCCGGAGACCGGGGAGGATTTGCCGGACAACGTGGACGGCGAGTTTGTGGCCCGGGGCTACAACATCATGAAGGGCTACTACAAGATGCCCGGCGCTACCGCCGCCGCCATCGACAAGGAGGGCTGGCTCCACACCGGAGATCTGGCCCGTCGGGACGAGAACGGCAACTTCAAGATCACCGGCCGCATCAAGGATATGATCATCCGGGGCGGCGAGAACATCTACCCCAAGGAGATCGAGGACTTTATCTATACCCACCCCAAGGTCAGCGACGTCCAGGTCATCGGCGTGCCCGACGAGCAGTACGGCGAGGAGATCATGGCCTGCGTGATCCTCAAGGAGGGGGAGACCATGACGGAGAAAGAGATGAAGCAGTACGTCCTTGACCACATGGCCAAGCACAAGGTGCCCAGGTATGTGGATTTCGTGGATGCCTTCCCCATGAACGCTGCCGGAAAGATCCTCAAGTACAAGATGCGGGAGGACGCCGTGAAGAAGCTGAATCTCCAGAAGGCCGCTTCCATCGAAACGGCATAACATCTATATATATAAAATCTCCTGCCCGGGTATCCCGGGCAGGAGATTTTTGCTGTTGTATGACAGGCGCGTTTTGCCGGAGCATTGCCCCCTGACGGCTGTGGGTGCGTCCTTACAGGGTCGCTCCTTTATGATAGTAGTCCTGCCAGATGTCGGCAGGCACCATGCGGCCGCCGGTGGCCCAGGCGATGTGGGTGGCGTTGGCCAGATCCAGGCCGTGGGCCTGGGCGTAGGACTGGCCGGCACCGGCGCAGATCAGGCCCATTCCCGGCACCCCTGCCAGGGCACTGGGCTCCAGGCGGATGTTTTCCGTGTCCGCCATATCCTTCAGGAGCCGGTACAGCCGCTCGTCGGTGACGGTGTAGGACCCTGAGAGGAACGGTGCTACCGCCCGGCCTACGAACCGGGAGGGCCGGCCCACCGCCAGGCCGTCTGCGGCGGTGTGGTTGTCAATACCGAAGTCCTGGACACAGACGGCGTCGTGGAGGCCGGTGGCAAGGCCCAGGGTCATGCAGGGGGCGTGGGTGGGCTCGGCGAAAAAGCAGTGGACATTGTCGCCGTAGAGAAGCTTGAGGCCAAAAGCCACGCCGCCGGGGCCGCCGCCCACTCCGCAGGGCAGGTAGACAAAGAGAGGATGCTCCTTGTCCACAGGGATAGACATATCTTTCAGCTGCTTTGCCACCCGGCCCCCGGCCACGGCGTAGCCCAGGAACAGGGTTTTGGAGTTCTCGTCGTCCACGAAATGGCACATGGGGTCCGCCTCTGCCTGACGGCGGCCCTCAGCCACTGCCTTGCTGTAATCATCGGCGTACTCCACCACAGTGACGCCCTTGCTGCGGAGCATATCCTTTTTCCACTGCCGGGCGTCAGCGGACATGTGGACGGTGACCCGGAAGCCCAACTGGGCACTCATGATGCCGATGGAGAGACCCAGGTTGCCGGTGGAGCCTACCGCCACGGCGTACTTATGGAACAGAGCCCGGAACTCCGGCTTTGCCAGCACGGAGTAGTCATCGGTCAGGGACAACATCCCCGCCTTTATGGCAATGTCCTCCGCCAGGTGGAGGATCTCATAGATGCCGCCCCGGGCCTTGATGGAACCGGAGATGGGCAGGTGGCTGTCCTGCTTGAGGAGAAGCCGCCCCGGGAAGTTCCCCAGCTTTTCCTGCATGGCGGGAATAGGGGTGAGGGGGGATTCGATGATGCCGCCGGTAGGGGCGGTGTCGGGAAATACGGCGGCCAGATAGGGGGCAAAACGGCGCAGCCGTGCCTCGGCGTCCGCCACGTCAGCGGCGGTGAGGGGGCAGTCCGCCAGGGCGGCCGCTCCGGGACGCAGATTGGGGTTGAGCCACAGGGTTTCTTCCAGATCCATCAGCTGGCCTACCACAGGCAGTTCCTGCCGCCACTGGGCCGGTGTTTTATTCAGCATAGAGAGAATCCTCCGTTTCTTCTCACATCCAAAAGCCCGGTCTGCACGCTCCGGGCGATACCGCCACCAGTGTATCACAAGACTGCGATGAATTCCACCTTGTTTTTCCATCTGGAGCAAGGTATACTGAGGTAAATATCATAAAAGGAGGGAGCGCGATGGCAGTAAAGAAAGTGCCCTTCGGCGCCACCGGCGACGGTCAGCCGGTGGACAAGTACATCCTTACCTGCGGCGCTATGGAGGCGGAAGTGATTACCTTCGGCGCTACGGTGACGGCCCTGCGGGTACCGGATCAGGAGCGCCGTATAACAGATGTGGTACTGGGGTACAGCTGCGTAGCGGGTTATGAGAAGAACGGCGGTTATGTGGGGGCCCTGGTGGGCCGCTATGCCAACCGCATCGCCGGGGCTTCCTGTCTCATTGACGGGGAGCGGGTGGCTCTGGAGGCCAGCGAAGGCACCAAGCAGCTCCACGGCGGCGTGAAGGGCTTCAGCTATCGGGTGTTTTCCGGGGAGATCACCGGGGACAGCCAGGTGACCCTTACCTACACCGCCGCCGACGGTGAGGGAGGTTTCCCAGGGCAGCTGACGCTGAAGGCCACCTATACCCTGACGGAGAATGCCCTGCGCCTGCGCTATGAGGCGGAAAGTGACAAGACCACCTACTGCAACATCACCAATCACAGCTATTTCAATCTTAACGGCGGCGGCGATGCCATGGGTCACCGCCTGTGGCTGGCAGCCCACCGCTATACGCCGGTGTGGGAGGACAGCATCCCCCTGTGCATGGCGGAGGATGTGGCCGGGACACCTTTTGATTTTACCATTGAGAAGGCTGTGGGCCGGGATATTGAGGCGGACTGTGTGCAGCTGAAAAATACCGGCGGCTATGACCACAACTTTGTCCTGGACGGCGGCCAGGGGCTGCGCCTGGCGGCGCGGCTGACGGGAGAGAAGAGCGGCATCACCATGGAAACCTGGACAGAAAAACCAGGCGTCCAGCTCTATGCCGCCAATTTCCTGGCAACTGACAGCCAGACCAAGACCGGCGTGCCCTATGGCAGGCGGCAGGCGGTGTGCCTGGAGACCCAGTTTTTCCCCGACAGCCCCAACCATCCGGAGTGGGGGGATATTCTTCTGCGCCCAGGCAAGCGGTATGATTACACCACGGAATACCGTTTCGGCGTAAGGCAGGAGGGGTGAAAAAATTTTCCGGGGGCGGGAACCTTTGGCCCCGGAAAAGCGTCTATAAAAAAGATAGAAAGGATCCTTAAAGGAACCTTAAGAAATGATGCAGTTTTGATGCATCTCTGACACGTTCTTTTCACAAAGATGTGGTATTGTCATTATGTAATTTGGTAGAGAATGCCTCAGTGTGAGAAGAACGGAAAAGAAAACTTATTGTGAAGGGAAGGAAATGAGTATGAAACAAGCAAAGCGCAGACTCCTGTCAGTGGTCATGGCCCTGGCCATCCTCTGCAGCCTGGTTCCTTCGGCTCTGGCGTATACTGCGTCCACGCCGATTTCCATGAGCGCCGGGCAGAGCACCACGCTGACCGCCCCGTTTGCAGACAGCATCGGGTCGCTGTACGGACTCAAAAGAATTGACTGGAACTGTAATTCCGGTGCTGTTACGCTGAGTGCCAGCTCCGGTACGGCCAATAAGACGGCGTATCTCACCGCCAACTATGCCGGCACCGCCACCATTACCGCCACGGCTTGGTATGCGGGGTGGGGGGTCGGCTATGCGCCTCCCGAGGAGATGTCCTGGACGGTGACGGTTTCCGGAAGCTACTATCCCGGCGGCAATACCGGCTACTACGCCACCATTTCCCAGACCAACCTGTACCTGTCCGCAGGCGGCTCCAGCACGCTCACAGTGAGCAGCAACACCAATATCCCCAACTATTACAACTATTCTCTCCAGAATTTCCGCTGGAATTCCAGCAATACCGCTGCTGTCAGCGTCAGCGGCAGCGGCAATACCGCCACGGTTACCGCTCTTCAGAATACCGGCGCGGTGATCACCGTTTCTGTGGATGTATACCAGGGGTATAACTTTGTTACCACGGAGCAGCTGACCTGCCTGGTCAATGCCGGCGGCACCGGCGGTATGCTCTCCCTGTCCAGCGGCAACCTGCAGATGAACCCCAGTTCCGTTGCCAGCCTCACCGCCAATGTCAATACTTCTGTTCCTGCCGGTACCATGGTGTACTGGAGCAGCAGCAAGCCTGAAGTGGTGCAGGTGCCTACCTACTCCTATGCAGGCAGTGCGATTACCCTGACCAGCGGCGCCACTGCGGGCCAGTCCGTCATCACTGCCTCCTGCTCCATCAACGGCCAGACCTATACCGCCACCTGCACGGTGACGGTGGGCAACGGCGGCCAGGTGACCCTGTCCTCCAGCGCCCTGCAGATGAGCCCCAACTCCACCAGCGGCCTGACGGTCCAGTATGTGAATGGTACCGCGGTGCCCCCCACTGCTGCCGTTACCTGGAAGACTTCCAATCCCAGCATTGTGGGCTTCTATACCGGCGGTACCCCCGGTTCCTCTGCTAATGGCACCAGCGTAGTGCTGTATGCCGGCCTTGTGGGCGGCCAGGCTACGATCACCGCCGAGGTCGTAATGGATGGCAAGACCTACACCGGCAGCTGCTTGGTCACAGTGGGCAGCTCCCTGGATGTGAAGGCCACCGTTTCTACCGGTGAAATCGGCTTTACCCTGGGCAGCACCAACGGCAAGACCCAGACCTCTGTGGTCTCCCAGATCGCCAATGCCCTGTACAGCAACTCCGGTGCTGCGCGGAACCTCAGCTATGTGATTTTTGATAACGTTTCTACCACCTACGGCTCCCTGAACGCCACGGTTGGTACCCGCTATGATTATTCCAGCTATGCTACCTATTACAGCAGTCTGGCCGCCATTACCTTTACGCCTGCCAGCTATACCGGCACTGCTGTGTTCCGTTTCACCGCCTATGATACCATGGGCAACGCCTACCCCGGCACCCTGACCTTTGTGGTGGAAAAGGGCGGCAGCAGCCTGGATGTGTTCTACACCGGCACTGTCGGCCAGACCATTCAGATCAACGCCGCCGATTTCTCCACCTTCTGGAGCAAAGCCACCAATGGCCAGGGTTCCCTGCAGTATGTGGTCTTTAACCCGGTGGCCAGCAACATGGGCCGGCTGTACTACACTGCTACCAACGGCCAGCAGGTAGCGGTCAGCACCATGAACCAGTTCTATGTGTCCCCGTCCTATAACCAGACCAGCCTGAGCAGTGTCACCTTTGTACCCACCAAGCAGGGCATGTCCTATCCCACCGGCTGCCTGACGGTTCCCTTTACCGCTTACGGTACAACTACCTCCTATGGCACGGGCGTGACGACCCAGAGCGGCGTTATGTATATCTCCGTGACCAACGGCGCGGTGCAGGATATCAACTATCAGGCTCCCACCAGCGGTGTGAAGCTCAACGGCGCTGATTTTGCGACGGTGTATCAGAAGGCCCAGAATAATGTCCAGTCCTCTGTGGTGTATATTCAGTTCCTGGATGTGCCCGCTTTTGGTACCCTCTATTACGGCAACGGCAGCATCCTCACCGCCGGTACCAAGCTCACCTCCAGCAATATCGGCTCCATGACCTTCAGCAGCAGCGGCGTGGGCAACTATAACATCAACAACATTACCTATGTTCCCAGCGGCACCAAGGCCAGCGACACGGTCCGTTATGTGGCTTACAGCATGGCCGGCGGCTCCCCGCTGTATGTGGGCGAGATCAACTTCAACGCTACTGCCGCAGGTTCCATCAAGTACCACACCAACAGCGCCGGTGTTACCTTTAAGAGCAGCGACTTCTTCAACACGGATACCGGCCTGCTGTCCGTGCAGTATATCACCTTCGGCAAGCCCTCCTCCGGCACCCTGTACAAGAATTACAGCAACGGCAAGGGAACGGTTGTGGGCACCAATGACCTCTTCTCCTACACCAGCAGCGGCAGCCAGGTGAGCAGCATCAATAATGTCACCTATGTTCCCGCTGCCGGTTACACCGGTGTGGTATCCATCCCCTACACCGGCTCCAACATCACCGGCGCCCAGATCAGCGGCACCATCAAGGTCTATGTGGTAGCTAAGGCCTTCACCGACGTGCCCACCACCCACTGGAGCTATGAGTATGTGACTGAGCTGACTGCCTCCGGCATCGTCAACGGCGTCACCCCCACCACCTTCTATCCCAACTCCGAAGTGAAGTATGGCGAGGCCCTCAAGCTCATCATGCTGGCGGCTGGGTACAGTGAGCAGGCCAAGACCGGCAGCCATTGGGCCAGCGGTTACCTGACCCGTGCCTACCGCGACGGTCTGGTGACCAACCCCAACCTGGACCTTAACGCCACTGTGGACCGCAACACCATTGCCTCCATCGCCGCCAAGGCCCTGAAGCTCAGCCCGGTGACCAACATCACCAGCCCCTTCGTGGACAGCAATGACGGCTATGTCCTGGCTCTGTACCAGGCGGGCATCGTGGAAGGCACCACCAATGGCGGCCGCACCTACTACTACGGTACCAGCACTATCAAGCGCGGTGAGATCTGCGCCATCATCTGCCGCATCAACGACTACAACCAGTAAGCGTCAGATTTTTGCAAGCCCCCGGCTCTCCACAGAGCCGGGGGCTTTTTTACTGTCCGTCTGCCTGCTGTCCAAGCTCTCTCCAGCAAATTTTTTTATTTTTCCTGTTACCGGGCTGTAACTTGACAGACATATTATACAGCTGTATAATATAACCATATTATACGAGTGTATAACAAGGAGGGGCAGATATGCAGAAAGGAATCAAGCGCCTGGGGGACGCGGAGCTGGAGATCATGCTGGTAGTGTGGCAGGCGGAGGAGGGCGTAAACTCCACCTATGTCCATGAGAAGCTGAAGGGCCGCCGGGACTGGGCTCTGCCGGCAGTGATCACCGCCATGAACCGCCTGGTGGACAAAGGCTTCCTCTCCTGCGAGAAGCGGGGACGGGGGAATCTGTACCGCCCGCTGATCAGCGAAGACGATTACAAAGCGGCGGAAGGGCGGGGGCTTCTGGACCGGCTGTACGGCAGCAGCTGCCGCTCTTTGGTAGCAGCCCTGGTGAACCGGGGGGCCATGGGAGAGGAGGAGCTCCGGGAGCTGCGGGCGTATCTGGATGAACTGGAGGTGAAGTGAGATGGAACTTCTGCTGCGGATGGTAAAGTGGAGCGTCCTGGCAGGGGGCGCCACGTTGTTGCTTCTGCTGCTGAAGGAGCCTCTGGATAAGCGGTACAGTGCCAAGTGGCGCTATTGGCTGTGGCTGGTTCTGGCGGCCGTGCTGCTGTTGGCCCCGGTGCCCTGGGGAGCGCTGCTGCCGGAAGGAGCCGCTTCAGCGGTGGAAACCCCGGTAACCATTCAGGTACCCCAGACCACTATTGTGGTGGGGCAGGGCGGCGTGTCCCTGACCACCCGGGAGGAGCTGGAGGAAAGCCCTCTGATTGTGGAGCCGGCTGCCAGCTCCAACACCGCACAGGAGGCGTTGGAGGGATCCCGCCAGGAGACGAAGCTGCTGCCTCTGGAGACGGTGCTGACTGGCCTGTGGCTGGGGGGCGTGCTGGCTTTGCTGCTCTGGCGGCTGGGGGGAAGCTGGACCTTTGCCCGGAAGGTACGCCGCTGGAGCAGGGAGCCTCGGGAGGAGACGGCGGTCCTGTGCGCCGGGATCTGGGAGGAAATGGGGATAGAAAGAAAAATCCCCCTGGCGGTGTGCGCCGCTGTGGATTCCCCCATGGCAGTGGGGCTTTTCCGGCCCCGGCTGCTGCTGCCCCGGGAGGATTACAGCCCCCGGGAGCTGGCGTTTATTTTCCGCCATGAGCTGACCCATATTCGCCGCCGGGACCTGTGGTATAAGCTGGTGCTGCTGCTGGCCCAGATGATTTACTGGTGGAATCCGCTGGTGTGGCTGATGGTATGGCAGGCGGAGGCGGATATAGAGCTGACCTGTGACGACGCGGTGGTGGCGGGCCGGAGCGGTGAGGACCGCCGGGCGTACAGCGAGACGCTCCTGAAAAGTCTTCACCGCTCAAAAGGCCTGGCCCGGGCCGCTCTCTCCACCCACTTCTACGGCGGGGCGGAGATCATGAAGCGGCGGTTCCGCAACATCCTGGGCAGCAGCGCCCGGCGTCGGGGCAGCGTGGCCCTGGCCTGCGTTTTGCTGCTGGTGGCGGCAGTGGGCTGCACCGTAGGGGTGTCTGCGGCGGTGGCGGGGAAACCTCTCAGCGACGAGGAGCTGGCGGCGTGGCAGGAAAAGCTCAGCGACATTGCCTACAACGGCTTTGTGGCCAGTATGTACTCCGATGGATCCCGCCTGTCGGTGAGCCAGGTGTTCTACAACGGCGCCGGGGTAGACCATGAGATGACAGATGGGGAGCGGGAGGCGGTGCTGGAGGCTATGGGCGGCGATCCGGACTGTCCCATTGTGGCGGTCACTGCCCGGGCCGCCGACGATTTCCTCCGGGAGAACACAGGGCTGGGCCTTGACAACATTGCCGGAGGCTTTGGCAGTATGTGGATCTATCTCCCGGAATATGACAGCTATTACCTGGCCCACGGGGACACCAACTATGTTTCCGTTACCGTTACCGGCGGCACCCGCCGGGGGAATACCATTGAGCTGACCATTGAGCGGCCCGACGGTAGCGCTGGGCTGACAGAGGGTGTCCTCACGGTGGCAGATGGAAAGATCAAGAGCTTTACCAACTCGCTGTACACTGCCGTGGAGAGCATGGCCTGGCAGCTGATGGACGACCAGGCGGCGGAGTATGAGAGCGCCGACAACGGCCCCACCTTCGTGGACCGGTACGTCAGTGACCTGTGGTGTGCCGCCAGCTTCGGTATTGACGGCACCAACTACTCCGTGTGGAACGTCAGCTACCGGCTGCTGCCGGAGGACCTGAGCAAGGTGGTGCTGACGGGAGACATGGACCTGGAGAACGGCTGGCTGACGGAGAGTGCCTCCATGGGTTCCCCGGTGCTCGTCGTCAGCGTGGACGAGGCGGGGAACATCACCCTGGAGGAGGAGTCCTGGGCCTACGCCCTGGGGCGGGACGACGGCTTCACCTGGGAGGAGTACATCACCTGTCAGATCCATATGGGTATGGAGCTGACCTACAAGCTGGGAGGCTGGCCGGAGCTCACCACCCCCTTTATCACCGACCTGCTGGAGGGCCACAACACCTGGTCCCAGTCCTGGGACAGCTGCGCCGTGGCCTACCTGGAGGAGCTGGGTGTGGCCCCCGGTTCCCTGACCCAGGTGCAGGAGTTCGCCCAGCCGGCGGACGGCGACTGCGATGAGAGCCTCCTGGTCCGCTGTGACAGCGGGGGTGACACGCTCTACCTCCTGCTGTGCCACATCGTCTACCCGGTGGAGAGCTGGAACGCCGACGCCTCCTTCTGGATGGTCTGCGGGGCGGCCTGGGAGGACGGGAACGCCCTGGCGGTGGGGGTCCAGGAGCAGACGCTGTATCAGAGGGCGGTGGACTTCGGCGGGGGCCATATCGGCACCCTCAATCTCAGCGGCTGGCAGGGCAACGACTGCGGCGGCGTGTCCAGTGTCCAGGTGCTCTGGGATGACGGCAGCGGGACGATCTTTTATACCCGGGATGCCATCGCGGCCCAGTGGGGCCAGGACAGCCGGGACTACTTTACCGATGCCAGCAGCTATGTGGCCACGGAGGACGGCTACGCCTTTGACGGGGGCCTCAAGCTCCTGGACGTGAACTTCGACGGCTACCTGGACATTGGCCTTCAGGCCTGGCGGGATGGGGGCAGCGGCAGCTGGTATGAGTACTTCTGGCTCTTCGACCCGGAGACGGCGCAGTTCCGGTACGCCTTCTGCCTGCGGGACGTGGGGGCGGACCCGGAGACGGGGGAGGTGATCTCCGCCTACACCGAGGGCGGCTATCTCTACGAGGAGGGCGTGCCCTACGAGGACCGCTATGTCTGGGATAAGGCGGGGGACCTGACCCTCAGCCGCCGGCTGGAGGGCGCGGCCGGTACGGCGGGGAAGGCCACCTACTCCCTGGTGAACGGGGTGTGTGTCATCCTGGGGGAGTATGACGCCAGGACCCGCCTGGAGTGGCACCTCCCCAGCGAGGTCTACCCGGAGGGCTGGCTGTACGTGGCCAATCCCTACTTCCTGGGGGACAGCTTCCGGGACAAGGCCGTGGAGGGCAGCGCCTTCTGGACCGACGAAAGCCGGGAACAGCTGGAGGTGCGCCTCACTGAGAACAGCCCCCTGAACAGCGGCGGCACGGTGGACGGCCCCGGCCGGGTCTTTACCGTGGATATCCCGGCGGGGACCGTGCTTGCGGAGGAGCGCCACGGCTATCAGGGGGAGGAGCCTGTGCCGCTGACGGAGGAGGAGCTGGTCCGGGCCGCCGGGCTGCTGGCGGGAGTCATGGGAGAGGCGGAGGCCTGGGTGGCGGAACGGACCGCCTCCGCCCTGGACAGCGCGGCCTGGACGGAGTACACCCTTGCGGATGGCATCCCCCTGACCGCCGGGGAGCTGGCAGGCTTTGAGGAGCTGTTTTCCGGCTATGTCTCCAACAGCTACGATGCCTGCCTGTACAACGGCCTGCTCCGCTTCCCCTTCGCAGGGCCGGAGGACGCGGGGTACTATCTGGACCTGCTGTTCTACGACGCAGGGAACCTCACCGTCTCCGGCCAGCGCATAGAGGAGGTCAGAAGCGAGACGGAGGCGGCGGACCTGCGGGCGGCGGGAGTCCCTATCGACAACTACGATGTGCAGAAGATCCCCAGGGCCCAGGCCCAGACGGATCTGGCCCGGCTCTTCGGCCTGACGGAGGCAGAGGCGGCGAATCTCCTGGCCGGGGCGGCAGTGAAGCCCGGATACCTGTACCTGGAGGAATACGACGCCTACTACTCCGTCCACACGGATACCTGGTGGCACGAATATATCTTCACCGGCGGCGTTTTCTACGCTGACGGGATCTGCATACTGAACTATGAGACCGACTATATAGCGGACTTTTCCAAAAAGCCGCCGGAGGAACGGAGCTATTGGAGCAGCGCCTCCATGCAATTGACCATCCGGCAGGAGGACGGCAGCTGGGTGGCGGTAAGCAACCTGGGCCTCTCGGAATAAAGGGCTGCGGCAGAAGGGCCGGCGGGATGTCCCCGCCGGCCTTTTTGCCGGGAACTGCCGGGCCGCTTCTACCGTTCCGGCGGCAGTTGCAAAATCCGCCCCGGTAGAGTATAGTAGAGGAAAATGCGGCCTCGGCCCTGCCGGAGCCGGGAGAAACTGAAAGAACTGCGAGGCGGAGGAGAAATGAAGGAATTGGCGGTATTGGAGGCGGAGCTGCGTCAGGCGCTGGCAGACATCCGCCCCGGAGACAAGGGGGAAGAAGAGAAAGCCCTGCGCCATTGGGACGCGGTGGCCAAGCCCCTTCACGGTCTGGGGCAGCTGGAGGGCGTGGTGGCCCGGATGGCAGCGGTAGCTCCCCTGCGACGGGATTACCGCAAGTGCGTGGCGGCCTTCTGCGCGGATAACGGCGTGGTAGCCGAGGGGGTTACCCAGACGGACAGCAGCGTCACCGCCGTGGTGGCCAAGAATATGCTTACCGGCGATTCCAGTGTGTGCTGCATGGGCCGGGTCACCGGAGCCGATGTGGTGCCGGTGGACGCGGGTATGATCACCGAGGTGCCGGGTATGAAGTGCATCAAGGTGGCCCGGGGCACAAAGAACCTGGCGAAGGAGCCGGCCATGACCCGGCAGGAGGCCTTGTCGGTGCTGCTGGGCGGCATGGAGGTGTCCCGGGAGCTCCGGGACCAGGGCTATACCCTCCTGGCCGCCGGGGAAATGGGCATTGGCAATACCACCACCACCAGCGCCGTGGCGGCGGCCCTGCTGGGCCGTCCGGCAGTGGAGATGACCGGCAAGGGGGCGGGCCTGAGCAACGAGGGACTGCAAAAGAAAATTGCGGTTATTGACAGTGCCATTGCCCTCCATAAGCCCGATCCCACTGACCCGGTGGATGTCCTCAGCAAGGTGGGCGGCTTTGACATTGCTGCCATGGTGGGCTTTTATCTGGGCTGCGCCCGGTACCGGGTGCCCGCCATCATGGACGGATACATCTCCATTGTGGCGGCCTTGGTGGCAGTGCGCCTGTGCCCTGCCGCCCGGGATGCCCTCATCCCTTCCCACCTCTCGGCGGAGCCGGGGGCGGGCTATGTGATGGAGGCTCTGGGCCTTCCGCCTCTGCTGCGGCTGGGTATGGCTCTGGGAGAGGGCACCGGCGCGGTGTCTGCTATGCCCCTCATTGACATGGCCCTGCGGGTGTACTTCGATATGCCGTCCTTCGACGGGATCGGCATCGAAGCCTATAAGCCTCTGTGAGGGGGCGGTTGATCCTGGTCACCGGCGGCAGCGGCAGCGGCAAGTCCGCTTTTGCTGAGCAGACCCTGCTCTCCCAGGCCCAGGGACGGCCGGTGTACCTGGCCACCATGGCGGCGGGAGACGGGGAGTCTCTTCGCCGTATTGCCCGCCACCGGGAGATGCGCGCCCGCCACGGCGCGGCAGCCGGAAGGAAATTTGTGACAGTGGAGCGGCCGGTGGATATCGGCGGCGCGGCGGTGGAGCCGGGGGATTATGTGCTGCTGGAGGATCTGGGAAATCTTCTCTCCAACGAGATCTGGAGCCCTGACGGCGCGGGGGAGAAGGCGGAAGAAGGGATCCTCGCCGGTATCGACAGCCTTCTGGACCGCGCAGACCTCCTGGTGGTGGTGTCCAACGAAATTTTCTCCGACGGGGAGATCTGGACCGGGGATATGGAACGGTATGTCCATGGGCTGGGACGGCTGCACCAGGCCCTGGCCTGCCGGGCAGAGGCCGTGGTGGAAGTAGTCTGCGGTGTTCCGGTATATCACAAAGGCGGAGGGCAATGAGCCCTCCGCCTTTTGCGGTGGTTGCGGCAGCTTGTGGGGGCGCAGTCCGCCTCCGCTGGGAAGCACCGGGGCCAGCGGCCTCGCAAAAAAAGGAGCCTCCAGGTTTCAGCCTGGAGGCTCTTGCTGTGTGTATTTCTTTTTCAGTTCGCCGGTGGCGCTGGCGGTAAGATAGGCGTTGATAAAGCCATCAATATCGCCGTCCATCACGGCGGTAATATTGCCGTTTGCCCCAGCGGCTGTGCCAGCCCGCCGGGGACCCCGTTGATCACACTTGCGCGGGCGGAGTAAATCCGCCCTTGCGCCAAGGTTTTGCCTGGTGGCAAAACGCTTGTACGCCGCATCAGCGGCGG
>ERZ1643251.3922-NODE-3922-length-13359-cov-4.548632_pt1 | contig 13359 bp, 12 predicted proteins | sample MGYA00579261_ERZ1643251 | MGnify/ENA primary metagenome ERZ1643251 (study PRJEB29033, sample SAMEA4952267) | chicken gut metagenome | biome: Broiler Chicken; feature: Gastrointestinal Tract; material: Caecum | place: Ireland | collected 2018 | study: Broiler... | reverse complement strand
TTGGAACTGCTAACGGCTGCATACATTACTTTCTCTTAAATTTTAATAAGCAGAAACTTTGAATCCTTCAAAGCTCTAACTTTGTGCTGATGGTCTTTTTTGAACATTAAAATATCATTTTCTTCAAGAGTAAACATTTGCGCATCAAAATGAAGCTCTATTTTTCCTTCGACCAGATATACCGCAGCGTCGCATACAGATGTATGTGTGTCAATTATTTCTTCCTTTTTAATGGCAACAAGACTCAGACTGCTGTTGTCTTTTTCAAGCAGTGTCATTTTTTCAAACATTTTAGAGCTGTCAATCATCTTTTTGGCGTTTAAAACATTGTAAAACATATTATCTCCTTTTTGTAACATGGTAAATATGCAGCATAAAGAAAAAAATAACATCGTGCTGTCGTATATTGCCGTGCTAATTCTGCTGGACAAACAAACTCTTTGGTTTTTTGCACAAAATGCACCTTGTTTGGCACATGCGTACGTCAAGATAAAAGCGCAGCTGCCGGCTTTCAAACTTAAAATTAATTTTGACAAAATTTAACAAATAAGTTCAAATTCAACAATGCCCCTGTATCAACACAGGGGCATTGTTGAAAATATTTAAGCTTTTACTTTCTTTTCGATTACAATTTTATCGTCATGTACATCCATTACAAGCTCATCATTGGGCTGGTAATTGCCTGTAAGGATTTCTTCCGCCAGTACGTCTTCGACTTTTTTCTGGATTACGCGCCTTAGCGGCCTTGCGCCGTATGTTTCAGAATAGCCTTCTTTTGCAAGGTAGTCTTTAGCAGCGTCCGTTACCTCGATTTTAAGCTGGCGTTCATCAAGGCGTTTAAACAGATCATTGAGCATAAGGTCTACAATTTCCCTGATTTCTTCTTTATTAAGGTGCGCAAAGACGATAATATCGTCTATTCTGTTTAAAAACTCGGGCCTGAACTGCTTTTTAAGCTCTTCCATAACGGTTTCTTTGAGTTTTTCATATTTGTCTTTCTTTTCATCGTTTGAAACCGAGAAACCGAGTTTTGCAGTGTTTTGAATCATATGTGCGCCCACATTTGATGTCATTATGATAATCGTGTTCTTAAAGCTTACATGGCGTCCTTTTGAGTCGGTCAAACGGCCGTCATCAAGGATTTGAAGCATTATGTTAAACACATCGGGGTGTGCCTTTTCAATTTCATCAAACAGCACAACCGAATATGGTTTTTTCCTGATGATTTCAGTCATATGTCCGCCGTCATCATAACCGACATATCCCGGGGGAGAGCCGATGAGTTTTGCGGTCGTATGTTTTTCCATAAACTCGGACATATCAATTCTGACCATATTATCTTCAGAACCAAAAACCGCTTCTGCAAGTGCTTTTGCAAGTTCAGTTTTACCGACACCCGTAGGGCCTGAGAAAATAAAGCTCCCTATCGGGCGGTTAGGACTTTTTAAGCCGACACGCGCACGGCGGATGGCTTTTGAAATCGAAACCACAGCCTCATGCTGACCGATAACGCGCGCATGCAGTGTGTCTTCAAGTTTAAGAAGTCTTTGCGACTCGCCTTCTGTAATTTTTGTAACAGGAATACCCGTTATGGTTGAAATTACCTGCGCAACTTCTTCCACACCTACCGTAGGTTTGTTTTCATCCTGCGTATTCCTCCATTTGTCCTGAATTTCGCGGATTTTATCTTTAAGGTTCGCCTCATCATCTCTTAAGTCAGATGCCTTTTCAAATTCCTGATTACGGATAGCATCTTCTTTTTCTTTAATTATGGCTTTCAACTGCTTTTCAAGCTCGCGTCCTTCGGGAGGAAGGGCGGAGACATTGAGGCGTACTTTTGAGCTTGCCTCATCGATAATATCTATCGCCTTATCAGGCAAAAATCTTTCCGTTATAAACTTGCTTGAAAGCTCGGTAGCGGCGATTATTGCTTCATCCGAGATATGCAGTTTGTGGTGCTCTTCATACTTTGGTTTTAAGCCCCTTATAATTTCTATGGTTTCTTCAACCGAAGGCTGATCAACTATTACAGGCTGAAAATCCTTTTCGATGTGCTTTCTGTACTCATCAAGCGCTGTAGCGCCGATTACCTGAATTTCGCCTCTTGATAATGCGGGTTTTAAGATGTTTGCCGCGTCAATTGCGCCCTCTGCGGCACCTGCGCCAATCAGTGTATGCATTTCATCAATTACAAGAATGACATTTCCCGCCTGACGGATTTCATCCATAATCTTTTTAAGGCGCTCTTCAAACTCGCCGCGGTATTTTGTACCCGCAACGAGAAGCCCCATATCAAGCTGTATTATTTTTTTATTCTCTAAAATATCGGGTACTTCACAGTCCACAATTTTCTGTGCCAGTCCCTGTGCAATTGCGGTTTTACCCACACCGGGTTCACCTATTAAAATAGGGTTGTTTTTGGTGCGGCGTGCGAGAATTTGAATAACACGCTCGATTTCTTTTTCACGCCCTACAACGGGGTCAAGGCGCTGTTCCTGTGCAGCAAGAGTCAAATCCGTACCGAACTCGTCGAGGCTCGGGGTCTTTGCCTTGCTTTGAGAAGCACCGGGGGTAGCAGTCTGCGCCCCCGATGATGTTGATTTTGTTTCGCCCAGAAGTTTTATAACATTGCTCCTGCATTTGTTTAAATCAACACCGAGGTTTTCAAGGACTTTTGCGGCAACTCCCTCGCCCTCGCGGATTAAGCCGAGCAAAAGGTGTTCCGTGCCGATGTAATTGTGCCCGAGCTGCCTTGCCTCATCCCATGAGAGTTCAAGGACTTTTTTAGCTCTGGGGGTAAAAGGAATTTCCACCGCAACAAAGCCGCTGCCGCGTCCGATAATTTTTTCCACCTGAGCGCGTGCGTCTTTTATGGTGACACCCATGGATTTAAGTGTCTTTGCGGCAATTCCCGTACCCTCGCCGATTAGTCCGAGAAGCACCTGCTCGGTGCCTACAAAGTTGTGCCCGAGCCTGCGCGCTTCTTCCTGAGCGAGCATTATTACACGTATTGCCTTTTCGGTAAATCTTTCAAACATTGTTATAAACTTCCTAATATGTTGTTACTAATTCTTTAGTTTTATTTTACAACAAAAATATTGAGTTTCAATTTTTATTTTATTACTCAATCATATCAATTCTGCGTTTATGTCTGCCGCCTTCAAAGCCTGTTTTTAACCAGACATCAACAATATCAAGCGCAAGGTTTTGACCGATTACGCGCTCGCCCAGACACAGAATATTTGCATTGTTGTGTGCACGTGAAACCCTTGCAGAGTATGTGTTTTCAAGGCACACAGCGCGCACGCCTTTTGTTTTATTGGCTGTAATTGACATGCCAAGCCCCGTGCCGCAGACAAGGATTCCCCTGTCGAAATTGCCCTCAGCCACTTCTTTTGCCACTTCTTTTGCGACAATCGGGTAATCACTCTGCTCAAGAGAATATATACCGAAGTCCTTGTATTGGATGTGGTGCACCTCAAGGTATTCAAGGATTTTTTCCTTCAAGTGAAACCCGCCGTGGTCACAACCGATAGCAATTTTTAAATTTTCCATATTACAACACTCCCATTACACTGTATGTTAAAATTATACAGTTTTTTTGGGAGTGTGTAAATATAATTAATTATTTAATTAAGCGCTACTTCAATATTCCCAAATCAGTCAGCAATTCTATTTGACGCTGCATATCTTCAATATTACGCATAAATTGTTCCGGGTCAGACTCATAAAGTGCGAAGTTAACATCACTTATACTTGGCATATACGTATCTTCAAGTATGCTTTTGGGGTCATATAAATGATTGCCGCTCAGTTCGCGTGCTTGCTTCAAATCTTCCGTGGAAAGACTGTCAATTTTACTGTAATAATCTTTAAATTTTTCTATTGCATCGTATGCTTCTTGGATTTCCGCAGCTTTATTATTGTAACTTGCGGTTTCAACTTCGTAGTTATTCTCGCCGGAATCCGATCCGACAGAAGAAGGATAAAGAGGTAAATCACTGTTTAAAGACGCAATACGCGTATTGTAGTCCTGATTTACCAGTTCCGCAGGGTCAAATTCTTTGTTTTGATCTGCATAAGCTTTCATGGCCTCACTTTGCTCGTATTTGCCTGTATCACTGTTATATACTTCATAATTTTCAGCATGTGCCATATCGGCCTTATAATCATTTACAAAGTCAAGCAGCTGTTGAGCATTTGCGAGCACTTCAGACGAATATATTCTTGTTTCTTCGCCATTTGTAACACTGATATCGGGCTTGTATTCCGGAGAATCAAGCTGAGAACTTACGTATTTGTATATATCACTATCTTCGTCAATTCCGGCAAGCAGATTTTCTTTAGACATAACATCTTCATAAGTGGTAGCATTGAGTTCAGCTTCATCACCTGTCAAAGATGTATCATCACCAGAAGTGTCGCCTGTTTGTGAACCCGCTTCGTCGGCAGGTGTAGTTTCACCTGTTTCGGGATTATGAACTGAGCCGTCAGGATAAGTTATTGTGCCGTCAGCGTTATAGCGTGTACCGCGTTTTGTAAAATCACCATTATCGTCCTTATGAAACTCAGCCGAGCTTCCGTCTTCAAACTCATATTTTTTGGTACGATTACCGTCAATAATTTTTGAATCGGTAACTTCGCCTCTTTCAAGAAGATCATAATCTATATCTTGATTTGCGGCGTCTTCTTCGGAAATCAAATTTCCTTCTTCATCGTAAAATCCCAGAAGAGCTGCGTTATCTTTACTATTTTTTGAAGTTTCAAGAGCCTCTTTGGCTTCGTCGCCTATCTGATTCCAGCCTTTAGCTCCTGTTTCAGCTCCGCCGTTTGCAGCTTCGGAGCCTTCTTGCATGGTTATCAGCTCTTGCTTCATTTTATCAAGCTCATCCTGCGCTTTTGAGAGGTCTTCTTTAAGACCTTCAATATTGCCTGCGATTTCTTTTAACTGCTGGTCAATTTCATCTTCTTTTTGTTCTTTTCTGTCGGTATACTCTTCAAGACTCCCTTCAAGCTCATCCATTTTATCTTGAATTTCTTCCGCGTCAGTTTGTGCTTTTTCAAGCTCTTCTTGTGCTTTTTGCTGTTTTTCCAGCGCATTTCTGTATTCTTTTTTTGCTGATTCAAGCGCAGACAATTTAGAAGACTTGGCGCTTTCATCATCACCGTCTTTTACATCATTGTATTCCTGCTGTGCTTTTTGCAAGGCATTAAATGCCGTACTTACACCTTCATTTGCGTCTGTAAGCTCGCCTGTTTTATCTTCTATAGTTTGCTGAGCCTCGTTATATTCGCCCGTTACGGTTTCAAACTCGTTTCTGATACCTTCTATTGCATCTTCAAGGGGAATAAGGACTTCCTGACCCTCGTGTACAATATCTGCATTTTCAATTTTTTCATCATTATATTTATTGTTGTATTCCTGAATTTCTTTTTGTTTGGCTTCAATTGCAGCCCAGCTGCCGGCGTCTGCGTTGCCTGCATTTTTCATGGAAGTTTGCGCAATTCGCGACAGACAGTCGTTTTCGCCGTTACCGCTCGGGTCCCAGGCTTGTACGGTTATCTTAAAAAATCTGTCAAAGCTGTTGCCGTCAACACCACTAGTCATCCTATTCATCCTTTCCGCATAAAAGTACGTATATTGGCTGTATCGGCATAAAATGTGCATAACTTAAGTATATGTTACAAAAATGTTACATTTAAGTTTGTCTTGTAATCGGATTGGTTTTGTTATAAGATTGTGGGTGTATAACGGTACATTAATGAGGAAAAACATTATGACAGAAAGAAAACTCGTCGGAACAGGCGAAATGTTCAAAAAAGCGCTTGCAGGCAAATATGCCATCGGTGCTTACAACGTTAACAACATGGAAATTCTGCAAGGTATAGCGGAAGCTGCGGAAGAAACCCGCTCGCCTATTATTTTACAGGTTTCTGCAGGTGCAAGAAAATATGCCAACCAGACATACTTAATCAAACTCGTAGAAGCTGCTCTTGCTACAACTACGGTTCCGATTGCACTTCACTTAGACCATGGTGCAGACTTTGAAATCTGCAAATCTTGCATTGACGGCGGTTTTTCTTCGGTTATGATAGACGGCTCAAGATTTCCGCTTGAAGAAAACATTGATCTTACAAAACAGGTTGTTGAATACGCTCATGCAAGAGGTGTTTCGGTAGAGGCAGAACTCGGCAAACTCGCAGGTGTTGAAGACGATGTTAAAGTTCATGCTAAAGATTCAACATACACTGACCCGGAAGAAGCCGCAAGATTTGTTAAAGAAACGGGCTGTGACTCGCTTGCAGTTGCAATAGGCACATCTCACGGCGCTTATAAATTTAAAGGCGAAGCAAAACTTGACTTTGACAGACTGGCTGAAATTAAAAAAGCCGTAAATGACGTTGCAGGTTATGACTTCCCGCTTGTACTCCACGGTTCTTCATCGGTTCCTAAAGAATTTGTGGCAAAATGCAACAAATACGGCGGCAACCTGCCTGACGCACAGGGTGTTCCCGAAGAAATGCTTGCATATGCTTCTAAAAACGGGGTTGCCAAAATCAACATCGATACAGATTTGAGATTGGCTATGACATCGACTATTCGTGAGTTCTTTGTTGAACATCCCGAAAAATTCGACCCCAGAGAATATATGGGCCCCGGCAGAACAGCCGTAAAAGAAATGGTTATTCACAAAATGAAAGACGTACTCGGAACAGCAGGACACGCCGACGACTAGTCTTTTTTGTTTACAAATACATTTCAATGAGCTTCGCTTTTATCGCGGGGCTCATTTTTTATTGTCAAGGCTTTTTTGACAAATTTTAAATTTATAAAAAAAAATTTACTTTATGAAATATTTGCTGATTTTTAGGTAGTGAATGTGCTATAAAGAAAAGGAAATGGATAATACATTGCACATAAAAGGGGAACAGTCTAAATGAGTGAATACTTGAGTAAGGAAGAGATTAAACAGTGGAGAAGCTCTCTTGAGAAAATCACTTTAGAGGAATTTGCAAAACGTCTGGGAAAAACTTTAAAAGAAGAAAAACAGACAAGAGATATTGTAGATATAGTTTTAAAAAATGAAAAAATTTCCGCCACAGTATCAGAGATAAGCGGCGAAAAGCCAAAGGAAAAGATTTTAAAAATTGCTTCAAAGGCTGTCGATATGCAGGAAAAGGCGCTTAATAAAGAAGAAAAGAAAGACCTTTTCTCGGGCCTTAACATTACGTTTAAAAAATCACTGACACAAAGAGAACAGGCGGTTTTAGAACATTTTATAAAAAACAAGAATCAGATAGTCTATGCAAAAGACCTTGCAAGCGTGCTTGAGCTACCTACGGACTATGTTTACAAATACATTAAAAACCTCAGAACAAAAATTAACGAGGACATTCTGCAAAATGCCGTCAAGGGCGGATACAGATTAAATATTCAATAGTGTTAAGAATTTGCCTTATTTTGCAAAAACGCATATAATCAGGCAATGGAGAACAATATTAAAGATACATTAGCCCTTATCTCTTCGATGATTAACTGCGAACAGGCAGGTAGGGGCGATTTTTATGCCAAAATGCTTGATAATATTGCAGGCGTTATAAAGTCGGATTTTTCAGGAATCTATTTTATTGATTCGAACAGTTTCATCCCCAAGGCACAAAAGGGCAATAATAAAGACGGCATAGATAATTCTTTATATGAAAAGATTGTTCAGTGCGACAAAAATACCGTTGAATTTAATAATATATTTTTAGGCGGCAGAGAGCAGTCTTTTGTACTTGTGTCAAAACTGCTTATCATAAGCTCGCTGTACGGCATTGTACTGCTTGCGCGCGAAAATAAATTCAGCAGGGAGGAAGAAGCTTCTTTTGAAGCGCTTGTGAGCGTGATTTCTTACCTGATAAAAGATTTTGAACTTAACGATGTATTTAAAATGCAGCTAAAAGCCTTACAGGATGCGATAGTCGAGAAGAACAACGCATATGAAGTTATAGAAAAACAGCACAAAAAACTGCTCGAGCTGGACAAAACAAAAAACGCATTTCTGGCTAATATCTCGCATGAACTCAGAACGCCGCTCAATGCAATTATTGGCTTTTCTCAGGCATTGGGGTGTAAGATTTTCGGCGATTTAAACACAAAACAGGAAGAATATGTAAAAGACATACAAATCTCGGGGCTGCACCTTTTAGGGATGATAAATGAGATTTTAGACCTGTCAAAGATTGAATCCAAGGCCATGAAAATTTCGCCATGTGAACTTGACCCGGGTGTCGCCATTCAGGAAGCAGTTAATGTGCTTACACCCCTTTTTGAACAAAAGTCCATAAATGTAAAATTTGTAAATAAATGCAAAAAAAACATAAAAGCAGACTACCAAAAACTGCAGCAGATACTATATAACCTTTTAAGCAATGCAATTAAATTTACACCCGAAAAAGGTAAAATTGAAATCAGAATATTACGCGAGGGGCGCGATTTTATTCTGGAAGTTGAAGATACGGGTATCGGCATTGATAAAAAGTACCACAACAAGATTTTTACAAAATTTGTCCATCTGAACAACATCTACACAAAAAGCCAGAGTTCGACAGGGTTGGGACTTACCATTACAAAAGAACTTGTCAAACTGCACAAGGGCAAAATCACACTTGAAAGTACAGTGAATAAAGGTACAACGTTTAAGGTGCTGCTCAAAGGGGCGATAGTATGAAAAAAATCCTTATAGTTGAAGATAACCCTGTCAATATGAAACTTTTTGCCGACATACTGGAAGCAAAAAACTATGATGTTACAAAAACTTACGACGGTGAAGAAGCGTATAAAAAAATAAAATCATCGGCATATGACCTTATGATACTTGATATACAACTGCCCGTGCTTGACGGCTTTTCACTCTTAAAAAAATTAAAAGGTGAAAATATTAAATACCCGAAAACCATTATCGTGTCAGCCTTTGCAATGGATAAAGACAAACAAACCGCAAAAATGCTGGGATGCGAAAACTACATAACAAAACCCATAGATATTATGAATTTTCTTGCAACGGTAGAAAAACTCGCAAAATAAATTACTTATCAAATACCTTATGTGCTTTCAGGTTCTTGCACACACCGCAGTTTGAACATTTGCTCTCACAGGGTATTGTGGTTTTTGCTTCTTTTGCACGGTTGTACTCGTTTATAAGCCACTTTTTATCAAGCCCCGTGTCAATAATATCCCAGGGCATATCCTCGCTTGTGTCGTAAGTTTTTGCGGCTTCATTTTCAATATCAATACCAAGCGACTCAGCCGTTTTACAATACATATCAAAATCGATATTCTCTTCCCATGAGTCAAGGTAGGAACCGTTTTTATAAAGCCGATAAATAAACTCCGAAACCTCTCTGCCGCCGCGGGTTAAGAAAGCTTCAAGCTGAGACACACGCGGGGAGTGGAAATTCAGTCTTGCATTTTTTATTTCAGGCTTTCTTGAAAGCAAGAGGGCTTTTTTGCGCTCAATTTCACTTAATCTATCCTGTCCATGCCAGCCAAAAGGCGTGTGAGGTTTTGGTACAAAGACAGATATCGAGCAGGTAATTAAAGGAATTCTGAGTCCTCTTTCTCTGCATTTAGCATTTATTGTTTTAATTAAATCGGCAATTGCAAGAACATCACTGTCCTCTTCAAAAGGCAAACCTATTATAAAGTAGAATTTAATCTTATCCCAGCCGCTTTCCACACATGAGAGGACGGCATTTAAAATCTGTTCTTCGCTGAGGTTTTTATTTATGATATCTCTCATGCGCTGGCTGCCTGCTTCAGGCGCTATTGTAACGGTTGTTTTTTTCTGTGCCTGCATAAGCCGCGCAAGTTTTAGAGAAAACTTGTCCGCCCTCTGGCTGGGCAGTGAAACATTAACCCCCGAGCCTTCAAAGTGCTTGTTCAACCTTTCGATAATCTCTTCAATTGAAGTATGGTCGTTTGAAGAGAGCGAAAGCAGCGAGTACTCGTCATAGCCTGTATTCTTAACATAATCACAGGCAAGAGAGATGATGTCTTCTTTATTTCTTTCTCTTACGGGCAAGTTTGTATGTGCGCTCTGGCAAAAACGACACAGCCTGCCGCAGCCGCGGCGAATTTCAACAGTTGCCCTGTCATGCACACTTACAAAATGCGAAACGGGCGATTTTGTCGGGTGCGACTTTTTGTCGGGAATAAAAATTCTTTTGACGGTTTTTTGGGGATATTTCGGGCAAAAAACACCGTTTATCTTTGAGAGTTCTTTTAAAACAACATCTCTTGGCAGGTCTTTTAGTGTTAAATATTTATCAAGTATCTCAAGCGTAACTTCTTCGCCATCACCTATCAAAAACAAATCAATAAATTTACAAAGCGCAAGAGGGTTGTAAGCACACGGGCCTCCCGCAAAAATTATCGGGTCGCAATCACCCCTGTCATCATTTAATACGGGAACTCCCGAGCATTCAAGAAGTTTTAAAACGGTTGTATAGGACATTTCATACTGGAGTGCAAACCCGAGAAAATCAAACTCCCGCAGCGGCACCTTGGACTCTAGTGCATAGAGGGTCTTACCTTCTTTTTTAACAAGTTCCAAAAAATCTTTATCCGGCGCATAGGCTCTGTCAGCCATATATTTTTCGTTTGAATTTACGATGTGATATAAAATCTTATGTCCGAAATTACTTATCCCTATTTCATATTTATCGGGAAACACAAAGGCAACTCTTGCCTTCGCACTGTAAAAATCCTTATTTGCACTCAAAAACTCCCCGCCGATATACCTTGAGGGACGTTCGCAGGAATGTAGAATCTGCGCGTATTCATCTAAAAATTCTCGGGATTTCATGCAAGATTTTCCGGTTTCAACTTGTCTATATCTATTATCTCGCCTTCAATTTTACCATTAAAATACGCATCAAAAAATATATTCAGCTTTGCGCCTTCTACAAAAAAATTATAGACAGATGTGGTGCCGTCTGTCTGCCTTGCAATAGAAATGATATATCTCACGCCTTTTGCATATTCAGACAAATGCTCAAGATTAAATTCCAGACCGTTAACATCTTTTTTGAGTTTGATATACTCAAACCCCAGATATGCTTTCAGCTGTGCTACTTTTTTATTGTTGTTGGGTTCAAATCTGGTTATTTTACTCATATTACAATTTAACAACAGTATGAAAATTTTATCAAAAAATTAATATATATTAATAAATAAAAACCCGAACCAGAACAGTTCGGGTTTAGTTTTCAATAGCTTAAAGATGTTTTGTGCTTATTCAATTAAGCTGTTTTTTGTTCCGCTTGCTCAGCCGGCTGTTGTCCTTCAGCGGGAGCCTGTGCGTCAGCTTCGGGAGCAGCTGCATCTTGGGGCGCTGCGGGAGCCGGTTGCTGGGAAACATCGCCTAATTTAGCAAGCGCTTCCTGAGCGGTTTGTTTAACATCTGCGTCCTGATCATTCAGAGAAGATTGGAGAACCTGTTCTACTTCAGCTTTTTCTTCAGGTTTTGCAATGTATTGAAGAGCTTGAATTGCAGCTATTTTAAGTTCTTTGTTGGGTTCATTTTGAATTGTATTAACTATTTCATTGTAACCCATTAAGTCTTTAAGCGCCAATTGCGCGGGAGCCTGTTTGCCTTGTTCAGCCTGGAATTGAGAGTACTGAGCTTCATTATCTCTGGAGAGTTTTTGTACCATTGCTAAGGTGAACAGAGCAAAGATTTTGTTTTTATTTGCCGCTACTTTGGGTGAAAGCTGGTCAAGCTGAGCTTGTTCTTCGGGGGTTAATTTTTCACCCTTGTTTTGTTTTTCGGCAAGCGCTTTTTGCTCAGGGGTTGCATCCGGAAGCGCGCTTGTATCGGAGTTAATTATATCTACCAATGACTGTTTAACAGGGTCTGTTGCAACTTGAAGGGCAATATCGGGTGTTGCCTGTGTAAAGTTTGCAATGGATGTTATTGCCTCAGCCTGTGTGTTGTAATCGGTGCTTTTTAAATCAGCAAGTAATGCATCTGTGTCAACTTTTGGAGCTTGCTCTCCCTGTAGGACTTCGGGCATTTGAGTTTGCGCCTGTGTCTGCTCCGTAGTTTGAGCCTGTTGTGCCTGCGTATCTATAGTGCTTTCAGGCATGGGCTGGGGCGCAACGGGAGCCACCGGAGCATACTGCGGAACTATAGGGTTTGCAGCATATTGTTGATAAGGAGACTGTACACCACTCTGTGCTTGGGGAGCCCAGGCGGATGTTTCAGGCATTGCATAAAGCTGGTTTGTATAGCCGTAAGGTACACTTTGAGGCTGTGCAGAACCATAGCTTTTAGGTTCGTAAATATTAATACTGACTGCACTGGGTGCCTGTGAATACATCGGTTGTGAATACTGCGGTTGTATCATATAAATCTCCTTTTATGTCAGATTGATTTGCTTTTTAACAGTTGTAATAAATCTTGTGATTAAAATAAATTGCTATTTTTTTTAATTTTATTAAGTTTTCTTAAATTATAATGTACGGTGCGGGTTTAGAACGTTACTTCTTTCTAAGGTAATCTGTTTTTTCAAACAGGTTTGTACTGTTTTTAATGAAATCCCATGCTACCGATAAGCCGAGACCTATAACACCGAATTTCTTCATGCCGTCTTTCTTGGCAAAAAATGCCAGAGCAGAGAATCCCAGTGTGGCAGCATTATAACACACACCTTTAAATGCTCCTGTAACATACCCCGAAACAGTATTCCACACCTCCGACAACTGGAGAGGATATTGAAAATCCATAATCCATTGTTTCATGGCATTGTGTTTTGCACCGGGATAATTTAGTTTTGAAGCACCTATATTCTGCGCAATAAAATCATCGGCATAGTTACTCTCCCGTTTGATATTTGCTTCCCTTTTGCCCAGAGAGTGAATATCGTACAAAGAAGCACCTGTGGCCATAAGCGCTGCTGCTTTTGAAGCTACGTTTAAAAGAGCCATTATGCCGCCTCCTTAGTTTTTTCTTCATTTTTGCTGTCGCGTGCAGCTAATTCTTCAGCTGCAGCGCCTTCGGGTTTAAATTTAACTTTGTCCCCTGCGCTCATGTTAAGCAGGATTTGTGAGGCTAACAGTGAATCTTCACCGTATTCTTTTTGACCGTCTGCTTGAATTGCTTTCAGTATTTGAATTGTTTGTTCGTTACCCGTAGCATAGCCCGCCTCAAGCGTGGTTAAGCCCAGGAATCTTACGGCAGCCGTGGGGTCTTGCAAAATTTTATTTAAAAGTGCCGTAAGTGCGGCGTCATTTTTTCTTGCAGGATCTTCCTTAAATCTTTCAAGGACATCCTTTGCGCCCATCAAACGCACTTTTGAATCTTGAGAATTCAA
>ERZ1643251.3921-NODE-3921-length-13360-cov-8.775047_pt1 | contig 13360 bp, 20 predicted proteins | sample MGYA00579261_ERZ1643251 | MGnify/ENA primary metagenome ERZ1643251 (study PRJEB29033, sample SAMEA4952267) | chicken gut metagenome | biome: Broiler Chicken; feature: Gastrointestinal Tract; material: Caecum | place: Ireland | collected 2018 | study: Broiler... | reverse complement strand
ATTTTCACTAATTATTCATTTTTTAAATAGAGACATTTTCACTAATTTTTCACAGTGTAGGTGTCTTCTTCTAAGATGGTAGTTGACATAATTGATTCTTTGTGGTAGTATTATTAATTACCAAGTGAGTGTGCATATTCAGAAAAAAAGTATGAAAAGTATGAAAAGTATGAAAAGTATGAAAAGCTGCACAGGGGAAACCTACACGTTTATAACACGGAGTCACTATCGGTGGTTTCTGTGTTTTTATTTGCAGGAAGCCACAAAATAATAAAGAAAGGAGAAGTACATTGTTAAATAATAGTTTAAAAGATACTTCGCTGTTGATTTTATTTGATTTTAATATGGTTCCTTATATTTTTGAATTAAAGAAAGATCAAGAGAACGATGAATTTTACTTATATTCTGAATCTCTTCATTTAGATGTTAAGAAAATATTTCTACAACCAGATTGTTTATTACAATTAAAAGATACCGAACAAGTAGTTCATTTTAGAAACCAAGAAGATTTAACTAGAGCTAATATGGTTTCTCGTATATATATCGATCCAACTATTTTTGATACTTTAGTAGAAGAGGATTTGCTTGCTTATCCGATGACTTTTGCTTCTATGTATCATTTACCAGAAAATTCAGCTTGCGATTATCAAAAAAAGAAACGTTTATATATGCATTCAGACAAATACCCTTTAGTATAAGGGTATTTTTTTGTTCGATTTTTCTTTTGTCATGAATTGACTATTTTTTTAGAACCTGTTATGATGAATACAATAAGGGTGAAGAAAAATGGATCATGATATTTTAAATATGTTTAAAGAAAAAAATCGAAACATCCTCATTAATAGTTTAAAATATGATATTGAAAAGAATATTACTTCTCTTTTAGAAACGATAATTAATATTTTTAATCATGAATTTGATGTTGGAATAAAAAATATTCGATCTATTTATGAAGATGGAGAATATACGGGACGTTATCGTTTTGTTACCGATACCATTAATCAAATGAAGATGGATAGTTATCGTGAAATAGAAGTTCAATTAGAGAAGAAAAAGCTTTCTTTAGAAGAAAAAATTAGTCATTTAGAGTTTACTGAAGATATGATGAGAGAATATTATGATTTTGTGTTAGAGACAACGAAACAGTTAAAATATCCATTTATAGAGAAAGCATTTCGCTCAGTCAGAGAAGAGGCTATGCGTTTATTTGAACGTAATGTGAAAAAAAATATAGTACCTGAAAAGCAAGAAATTACACTGAAACGTATTCAAGACTATTTACAAAATCGTCTTTATGGTAAATTAGAAACCAAACTTCATATGGAAATTATGCTTCGTGATAATAATTTGATTAATAAAGCCAAAGAAGGTTATTTACGTTATCAAGAGATTTGTGCCAAGACTGAAGAAAAATTATAAATTTTATTTATTTTTGTATAATCTTTTTTAATCTTAGTAAGACTAATGATAGAAAGAAGGTTATATATGAAATCTACTGGTGTTATTCGTAGGATTGATGATTTAGGACGTATTGTTATTCCTAAAGAAATAAGAAAGAATTTGAAGATTAGGGAAGGAGATACGTTAGAGTTCTATATTAGTGGTAGTGAAATTATTTTAAAGAAATTTTCTTTAATTAATGAATTTAGTGATATGGCAATTAAATTAGTGGGAATTAGTGATCATTTATTAAAGAAGAAGTTATTGATTACTGATCATGATAAGGTAATTGCTTGTTCTAAGGAGTTAGAAAAACGTTATTTAAATAAGGAGATTACTTCTTTGATTCAAGATAAGTGTATGGATCGTATGGATTATTTAGAGAATCAGGAGTCTTCGTTTTCTTTTGTTGATGAAGAGGAGGAGAATGGCTATTATATGATTAATCCAGTTATTGTGGATAGTGATGTTTTAGGTTCTGTAATTTTATTTGATGATAATCCGTTATCGGAACAAGAAATGTTGACAGTAAAGATGTTTAATGCATTTTTGACAAAAAATATTGAAGAGTAGAAATCTTTATGATATAATCTCTAGATATAAAAGTTTTGAAAGAAAGAGTCATATGGATTTTATAAGAAGAGAGTCTCGGTTGGTGAAATGGGATATAAAAGAAGTATGATAGATGGTTCTGGAACTGATAGATCGATAGGTAGGTTTATCCGTTATTCGCGTTAAGAAGTTGAGAGTATGGATATTTATTCATAAAGTAAGGTGGTACCGCGATTTTTTCGTCCTTATAGGCGAGAAAGTCGTTTTTTTATGAGGTGGTGATGAGTAATGGTGCGTTTTTTTGAAAAGATTAGTTTTGAACAATTTAAACGAGATATTAGTGATGATGTTTCTTTATATCAAGAGTACTCTTTACCACAAAGAGCGACCAAGAGAAGTGCTGGTTATGACGGAGAATCAATAATCGATTTTGTTTTAGCTCCAGGCGAGGTGAAGAAAATTCCGTTAGGTATTAAGGCCTGTATGAATCCTGATGAAGTATTATTGCTGATGATTCGCAGTAGTCAGGGAATTCGTTCGCGGGTGCGAATGTGTAATCAAGTTGGTGTCATTGATTCTGATTATTATAATAATATAGAGAATGAAGGGCATATATGGATATGTTTACAGAACTGTGGAGATACTGATTATGTGGTACATCGAGGAGATAAAATCTGTCAAATGATGTTTATTAAATATTTAACGGTAGATGATGAAGAAGAAATTACTCGAGAAAGAGTGAATGGTTTTGGCTCTACCGATAGGAAAGAAGGGTAAAAAAATGGAAAAATATTATATTTCGACCGCAATTGCGTATACTTCTGGGAAACCTCATATTGGAAATACTTATGAGATTGTTTTAGCTGATGCGATTGCGCGCTATAAAAGATTTAAAGGGTATGAAGTTTACTTTCAAACTGGTACTGATGAACATGGGGAGAAAATTCAACAGAAAGCAGAATTAGCTGGTACTACACCGAAACAGTTCGTTGATGAAGTCGCAACAGAAATCAAAAGAATCTGGGATGTTATGAATACTAGTTATGATCGTTTTGTACGAACTACGGATCCACATCATGAAAGAATCGTTCAAAAGATATTTAAGAAAATGACGGATCAAGGAGATATTTATCTTGGAAAATACGAAGGATGGTATTGTACACCTTGTGAGTCTTTCTTTACGGAAAGTCAATTAGTGGATGGAAAGTGTCCTGATTGTGGTAGAGAGGTAAATAGGAAAAGCGAGGAAGCTTATTTCTTTAAACTTTCTAAATACCAGGATCGTCTAATTGAGTATATTGAAACTCATCCTGACTTTATTCAACCAGAGGCTAGAAAAAATGAGATGTTGAATAACTTTTTGAAGCCAGGTTTACAGGATTTATGTGTATCTAGAACTTCTTTTGATTGGGGAATTCCGGTAGATTTTGATCCTAAACATGTTGTTTATGTATGGTTAGATGCTCTTACGAATTATATTACGAATATTGGCTATGACCCTGATGGAAGCACAGAGGAATTCAATAAATATTGGCCAGCTGACCTACATTTGATCGGTAAAGATATTATTCGTTTTCATACGATTTATTGGCCTTGCTTTTTGATGAGTTTAGATTTACCACTTCCTAAACAAGTATTTGGTCATCCATGGTTAATTGTGGGAGACGGAAAGATGAGTAAATCAAAAGGAAATGTTGTCTATGCCGATGATTTAGTTGAGCATTTTGGTGTAGATGCTGTTCGTTATTATCTACTACATGAGATTCCTTTTAGTAATGATGGTGTATTTACTTATGATTTATTGATAGAAAGAACAAATAGTGATTTGGCGAATATTTTAGGTAATTTGGTTAATCGAACAATTTCAATGGTACAGAAATATTTTGATGGAAAAGTAAGTAATCAACAAGTTACTGAAGAAATTGATCAAGAACTATTAACGATGATCGATCAATTAGAAGACAGAGTAGAAGAAAAGATGGCGAAGTTAGAGATTGGGTCAGCTCTTGATGAAATATTTAATTTACTTCGTCGTAGTAATAAATATATTGATGAGACCTTACCTTGGGCTTTAGCCAAAGATGAAACAAAAAAGGATCGATTAGCTACGGTTTTATATCATTTATTAGAGTCAATTCGTGTTTCTAGTTTATTCTTAGCGCCATTCTTACCAGATACGGCATTAAATATTCAAAAACAGTTAAATACGGAATGTGACTCTAGAAAATTTGTTGCTGATTTAGTTTATACGGTTTCTAAACCAGAACCATTATTTTTAAGAATCGATAAAGAAAAGAAGTTACAAGAACTTGGACAGTCTAGTAATTCTTAATAAAAATCCTATTTTGTAGGATTTTTTTCTATGATAGAATAGTAGCTAAGAGGTGAGAATATGTTTATTGATACACATTGTCATATTGATTCGTCTGTATCAGGCGATGTATATATAAAAAATGCCTATTCAGCTAATGTTAAAGGTCTTATTTTTTCTTTTTGTAATCAAGATTGTTACCAGGCAGGAATAGAGTTTTTAGATAAGTATCCAGATGTATTTGTTTCTCTTGGCTTTCATCCAGAAGATGCAGATAACATTACAGATAAAGATTTACACTGTTTAGATGAGGTGCTTGTTTCTTCTTCTAGGATTGTTGCGATTGGGGAAATAGGACTGGATTATTATTGGCGGAAGGATAATAAAGAGAAACAACGTGATTTGTTTCAAAAACAATTAGACTTGGCGGTTAAACATCAGATGCCTGTTGTCATTCATTGTCGTGATGCTATTCAAGAGCTTTATGATATTTTGTCTCAGTATAAAGGTAAAGTAAAGGGGGTAATTCATTGTTTTAGTGGTAGTTATGAGATGGCTCGTGCTTTTATTGAACTTGGTTTTGTGCTAGGAATTGGCGGTGTACTTACTTTTAAAAATAGTAAGTTATATCAAGTCGTTGAAAAAATCCCCCTTTCTAGTATTGTTTTAGAAACAGATAGTCCTTATCTTACACCGGAACCTCATCGAGGAGAGATGAATGAATCAAAGTATATTCTTTTAATTGCGGAAAAAATTGCTCAGATTAAGGGAATTTCTCTTTCAGAAGTTGAAAAAATAACGACAGATAATGCGAAAAGGGTATTTGACTTACCTATTTAATTGTGTTATAGTAAAAGCAGAATAGAAAAGTCGAAAGCGTAATAGGTGGGTTATGAAAAAATTTTATAAAGTAATTTTAAATCGGGCGTTTTTCGTTTTATTCTTTTTGCTTTTGTTAGTTGTTGTTGCGAGTGGTAATCATAAAACGAATAATTTTGTCAATAATATTAATGGTGTTCGTTCAATTGAAGCAATTCACATTGTTAGTAAATACGATAATCGAAATAATCAGTTAGAAGTTATTCCTGTTTCTAATATGAGCGAAGCAGTTCAATATGGTCCTACTAATCCTATTTCTTTTGTTGGAGAAATGACTGCTTACCAAGCTAACTGTGTAGGCTGTTCAGGAAAAGTTGGTTGTCCACCACGTCAAGATGTACGAAATAATAATATTTATTTTGAAGATGTTACTTATGGTACTGTTCGTATTTTAGCTGCGGATATGGCAATTCCATGTGGTAGTATTGTAAGAATTAGTAATGTTAGTTTTTCAACTGAACCTATTATTGGGATAGTATTAGATAGAGGTGGCGCAATCAAAGGAAATATTATGGATTTTCTTGTTGCAGAAACTGATGATCCTAATGTAGTAGGTAGACAAAAAAATGTTCAATATGAAATTTTACGTTGGGGTTGGTAAGAAGTAGAAAACTACTTCTTTTTCTTTGTCAAGTGTTAAAAAGATTATTGTTATTTTTATTGTTTGTCTAGTTTTCCTGTGGTATGATTAAAGTATAATTAGAATGGCGCGGTGATTATATGGATACGGTCCGTAAGGTTTTACATTTTTTATCTACTGTACTTTTGTATTCACTTTTGATTATTGTTTTAATCATTGCTGTTTTTTTTGGTGCCTACGTTATTGATCAGATGATTGGAATGAAAAATCATGAGGATCGCTCTCCTTTATTTGGGGTTTATGTAATTATTAGTCCTAGTATGGTACCGAATATCAATGTTTATGATGCAGTTGTAACTATGCGTGTTCCGACTGAGAAAATTGAAATGTATGATGTAATTACTTTTCTATCGAAAGATATTGATACACATGGGACACCAATTACCCATCGTGTAGTGGGAATTGTTGAAACGGAAGACGGTAAAATTGGTTATCGTACTAAAGGTGATAATAATAATGCTGAAGATAATGCATTGATTATGGAAGATGAAGTAATCGGTAAAGTTTTATTTCGTATTCCTATGATTGGATATGTTCGTACTTTTATTACTAGTAGAATAGGCTGGTTATTGATTGTTGTTTTACCTTGTGTCGGCATAATTATTTACGATATAGGAAAATTAATTGGTTTAGTTAAGAATTCTAAAGCTATTCCAGATGATAGCAATAATAAGAATAAAGAGAAAAAGAATAAATTTTAATTTCTCTTTTTTGTTATGCAATTTGTGATATAATATTGAGTACTTTTGATGGGAAGTGAAAAAGATGAAGAATATCCAATTTAAGAAGAAATATGGGCAAAATTTTTTAAAGGATGATTCTATTCCTAAAAAAATTGTTGCTTATAGTGAGATTCCTGAAGATACTTTAGTTATAGAAATAGGACCTGGAGCAGGGGCATTGACAAAAGAATTAGCTCCTTGTTGTAAACAAGTACTAGCTTATGAGATCGATGATTCTTTATCTACTATTTTGGCAGATAACTTAAAGGATTACTCTAATATTGATATTATTTATGGGGACTTTTTAACTCGAAATGTGAAAGAAGATTTGAAGCAATATTCATATTCTCATCTTTATGTAATTGCCAATCTTCCTTATTATATTACGACGCCTATTTTATTAAAGTTGATTGAAGAACATATTTCAGTCGATAAAATTGTTGTTATGGTACAAAAAGAGGTTGGAATAAGGTTTAGTGCTGAACCTGGAAGTCGTGATTATAGTTCAATCACAGTATTTTTCCATTATTATTTTCACTTAAAGAAACTTTTTGATGTCAGTAGGAACTGCTTTGTTCCTAAGCCTAATGTCGATAGTGTAATTTTATCGTTTACGAAAAAAGAAGAACAGTTACCTCTTAAAGATCAAGACCTTTTCTTTCAACTAGTACGTGATGCTTTTCAATATAAGAGAAAAACATTAAAAAATAATTTAAAAAAATATGATTTATCTATTATTGAACAGGTACTTTCTCGTTATTCTTTAGATTTATCCGTACGTGCAGAGGCTCTTCCTTTAGAGATTTTTGTAGAGTTGAGTAATGCATTAGCTTAGAATATAGGGATTATTATGTAAAATAATTCCTAATTTTTTATTTGTTGGATAAAATTATTGAATTTTTATAAAGAATATAATATTATGAAGTAAATTGATAATAGTTTGTATATAGTAGGGGAAAATAATGAATTTTAAAATATTAGTGACAGGTGCGTATTATATTTTAGTAATATACTTTCTTCTTTTTCTTCCTTATTCTGCTACAATTGTTAGTTATTCTGATGTTTTTTTATTAATATTTGCTATAGGTCCACTGATTTTTATATTTTTGCCTAATATTTTAAAGAGGGCATTACATGTAGAGCAGTTTAATTCTATTATTTATAGTTTTCTAATTTTTATACTTTTTAGTATTATAACCATAATAGTTGGTCATTTAACTGCTAATTATTTTAAAGATTTTTCTTATGAAAAATGGAATAATAGTGATTATTGTAATTTAAGATATAGGATGATTGAATCGTTAGAAAAAAAGTATTCTTTTGTAGGAAAAAATAAAGAAGAAGTTTATAGTATTTTAGGAAAAATTGATCATCAAATATGCCCATATGATTATGAGAATGATACCGAGATTTGCTATATGACATATGAGGCGATGATGAGAAATGATTTTTATTGTTTATATTTGGATACCGATGGTGTTGTTATAGGAACTAAGTATAAAAGTGTCAGATAAATTTATGTAGATAATCTGATGTTATAAACACAAAGGATATGTTTGGTTTTATCCTACATCATAAAAGGAGTATAGTGTTATGCTAGTAAAAAAAAGTATAGTTGGTGGAACATATATCAATTTAATGGAATATATACTTCCAAAGTGTGATATCATTGTGCTAAAAAAATGCTATTGTCAGAGAAAAGAAGGCATGAGTGAAATACAAAGAACTGTTTTATCCGTATCTAATTATTCAGAAAGTGATATTTTAAAAAGATACTCTGATAGTTTTTTAGATGATATATATAATCAGTTTAAAGATGAAATAGCTAAGGAATTTAATAAGAAAAATTTTGAACATTTAGATAGAAATAATCAAGCAATAGTGATTAAAAACAGTATAATGTGGTTGATATACGAGTCTGTATTTAATTCATGGATTTACAAATATCAAAAACATATAATTTTCGAAAAAGATCATATTATCAAAGAAGGTTATCTTTCTAAAAAAATTCGTCATAGTACAACATATTATTTAGAACCAGTATTTGAATTGAAAAATGAGCTCTTAAACAGAAAATCAATATATAATTTTATTTTCCCAACATCATTAGAAGATTTATGTATTTTTAAAGATGAATATTGTTGGTTGTACTCTGTGGCTCACGAGAAAATATGCGATATTTATTGTGAGAATGAAGAAGAATATAATTATTTAAGATCAATAGGTATTGAATTTGAAGAAGATCATTTTATACCACTTTCTGAAAAAGAAAAGAAGAATTTATATTATGAAATTTTTAATAATAACTAATTGTATATTTGGTTATTAATACAATATTGAGAATATTGAATAGTAAAATGTGTTATTGGATAAGAAGAACTTTTGTAGGGAAAGGAAGTTTAAAGATGATTATAAATAGGAATATTGAGAGTGATACGTATTGTAAATTAATGAATTATGTATTTCAAAAATGTGATAGTATTTCTTTAACTAAACGAAAGGATCAGTATGAATTAGAAAGTAAAAAAATTATAGATATGATCATGAAGACAAATAATTATTCAGAAGATGAATTTTTAAATAGTTATTCTCAAAAGTTTTTAGAGGATATGGTTTCTCAATTTGAAGGTGATAATAATATTTTTGATGAGGAAAACTGGAGAAAATATGTTGAAAGTTTAGGTATGAGTGAGAAGAAAATTGAACAGTTAAGAAAAAGCAATAGAAAACATGCGATAATTGGAAGTATTATGCAATACATCTATGAAAAATTTACTGAATCATGGATTAATAGAAATGTAGGTAGTATTATTACTATTACTAATCATTATGTATCTGAATTATCAGGTAAAAAAAATTTATATAGTAATATATATTATATGAAACTAACAAAAGAAATACAGGAAGAAATATTAAAAAAGCAGTCATTATTTGATTGGTGTTTTCCTACATCGTTAGAAGATTTATGTATTTTTAAAGATGGGTATTGTTGGCTATATTCAGTAGCTCATGAGGAAATATGCAATATTTATTGTAAAAATGAAGAAGAATATAATTATTTGAAATCAATAGGCATCGAATTTGAAGAAGATTACTTTATACCACTTTCTGAAGAAGAAAAGAAGAATTTGTATTATGAAAACTTTAACAATAATTAATTGTATATTTAGTTATTAATAGAACATTGAAACTATTTAAATAATAGCGCCTGCTTTGAAAATAAAGAAATTATAAAGTAGAAACTTATATGATTTAAGGTGGTAGAAAAATGGGAGCATGGAAGTATAACTGATGAAAAAAATAGTTGTTATTATATCTTGTTTAACAATTTTAATACTATTTGGGATTGATTTTTTGGTAGTAGGTGGTTTTAAAAGAGTTTTATATACAAATTGGCAAATTGAATTACCTGGAGTTTATCATCATAAAGAATTATTTGTTGACTTTTTTCAAACTGGTGATATGATTTATACTTTCCAATATCATGAGAAAATGGACGCAGACGTTGAAAAACTTATTCATATTAATCATTTTAGTAAAATTACTTCAGAGAATGTAGAGGTTGTAAAAGGTTATTTATTAGATTTTTATGATAGATTGGGAACTAATATTGATGGTGTTCAAGGAAAAATGGTTTATAACTCGAATATTAATAATGAGGATTTATTAAGTATTAATAACTATTTTTTAATAAAAACTAAAAATAACAATAAGACTTATATTTTGTTAATTTTAGATATGAAAGAAAAAAAGATTTATACTTTTATCAGTATCCGTTAATAGTACTTGAGAGAAAATAATGATTATATAGGGGGTTAATATTGTGAAAATAAAAATGAAAAGGCTTATTGCAGTTTATATTGATTTTATATTAATTTTTTACATCTGTTATTTTCTTTTAAAACCTATCGATTATTTAGTATCAGGTAATGTATTTTTTGAGGTATTAATTGGGATTGTAGGATTGGGCCTATATTATTTAATTTTTACAAGAAAAGATGTTATTATTGGCTACGAAAGTATCGGTAAAAAAATTACAAGATTAAAAGTTTTTAGTAATGATGGTATACGAATTACTGATAAAAATGTACTTAAAAATAGAGTTTTATATTCAATAACTACGTTTCCTCTTTATCCATTAATGATTTTATTGGATAACAAGAGTGAGGGAGATAAAAGAATGCATACTATCGTCCGATAAAGCGTTGTAAGTATATAGGGGAGAATTTTACATTATTATTTAAAAAGAAAATGCTTATCGTATGAAAGTAAAATTAAATATGAAGAGGTAGAAAAAGGGGAGCGTGGGGAATAGGATTATATCAAGATGATGTAACTTGTGATGTTAGAAGTGATTATGTTAATCGTTTAAGAGTTGGTTTATCTAATATAGATGCCACCAAAGATTTAATTGAATTAAATTCGGACTTTATTGAAGATCCGGATGACGATCCACTATTTTGGTTAGCGTTGGCAGATACGCAGTGGAAGTACGGTAGATTACTTCCTGAAATAAAAGAGATTGCGTTAGAATATATTCGAAGTGGTACTGATTTAGAAAAGTGGAAAGAAAATAAGAAACAGTACGAGAAAAGGAAAAAGGTATTAGACGAATTAGAAGAAAGACTTAATAGTCTTATGCCACCAGAGAAAAAAGTTTCTAAGTTAGTCATTCGTAAAGCTAAATGGAAAATAGGAGATGTATTACTATATCGAATTAATAATGCTGATATAATAAAACATGAAATTGTTACAAATAGTAAATGGAATCATAAGTATGTTATGTTTTGAGTAATTGGAGTAGCTACTTGTAACATTGGAAGCTTGCCAAGGGATAAATATTATCATGAAATGAATATTGTTGGATTATATAACTGGGTTGGTGAAAAAGAAGTTGATTTAGGAATACTAGAGAAAGTAGAATTTTTAAAAGAAGTTAATGTTTTTGGTAAAAAAGTAAATAAGATGGATACGTTCATTTTCAATCGTAATGAGTTAAAGTTATTGGATTTTTCAGTTATTACTGAAGATGAGGATTATGTGATTAAAAACGAAACTGTGAATGATTTTGTAGGTATTCCTTGGCCAAATGTAAATAATTTAGATTTTGGTATAGTTAGAGCATTACAAGAAGCAGAGGAAGAAGATATATTGATTGATCAAACAAAATAGTGTAAGAGAGATTTGGAGTATTCTGAACTTCTTTTTATAGTGTTTATTTTTTAGCTAGATAAGTTAGGCAAAAACATTGTCGAAATATTAGATTTAGGATATCATTAAGGTGTAAACTTTGATAGAATAATTGAAAATATAAAAGTATTTAAATAGGAGATTACGAAACTCTTATGTAAATTTTATTCATTTGTTTTTAGGTCTTGTTCTATATTTAGTTTTATGTAACTCTAATGGAATTATTGGGTATCAGGGAGGGTAATGATGAATAAAAATGTTTTTGAGATTGAGTTTGATAAGTTATCTAATTCTGAGATAGATGAAATTTTAATTAATATAGTGTATGAATATAAGGGTGAGGATCGTTTTGTTTTATTAGAAAAGATTTTTAATAGAATTTATTCTAGAGTTGAATCTGAATTTTACTTAAGTGTCTTGAAATGTGAAGATAGTAAAGAAATTTCTAATTTAGTTGAACAGTATGCTACTGATCAATATGATAATTCAATGTTTTGTCAAAGTGGTTTAAAGATTTTTTGGGAAGTAGAGGCAAAAATTTTAGTTAAAAATGGATATCCTAAAGTAAAAGATTCTATTAGTTATTTATTTAGATGGCTACAGGATTTGAATTGGCCTGGTGTGGAAGAAATTACTAGTTTATTATTATCTTTCCCAACAAATGAGTTTGTTGTTGGATTAGAATATGCTATTGTTCAGGCTTTTAAGACTAATGATGATGAGTGGCTTATTAATTTACAAGATATTGCTAGTCAAAAACAATTAAAAAGAGAGGATTTTAATCATTCGGAACTATTTGAAAAATTAATGAACTTTAAAATCTAGTAGTGATTGTAAGTTACTAAATTGTATTTAATATAAGATATTAATATTTTTAGAAAGAAAGTAAATAAAATGGATACGTTCATTTTCAATCGTAATGAGTTGAATCTATTAGATTTTTCGGTATACTGAAGATGATGATTATATTATTAAACATGAGACTGTGGATGATTTTGTAGGTATTCCTTGGCAAAATATAAACAATTTAGATTTCGGTATAGTTAGAGCATTACAAGAAGCAGAGGAAGAAAATATATTGATTGATCAAACAAAATAGAGAAAAAGAAGTTTGGGATATTCTGAACTTCTTTTTATAGTGTTTATTTTTTAGTTAGATAAGTTACGAGGAGATATTGTTGAAATATTAGATTTATGTTATAGTCAAACCGTAAGCTACTAAGGTGAAGTAGGAGTGAGAAAATGATGTTCAATGTATTTATAGATAAAATAAGAAAAAATGTATATATTTTTTGTATAGATACGTTTTTTTTAGTTTTGTTAATGTTGTACATCAGTAATAAATTTGATAATTATGCATTGCTCATTTTAGTAATCGTTATGCTTATATTATCTGTTAATGTAGTGAAAAAATATCATAAATTAAAAAAATAGATAATTATTTGATGGAAAACAAGTTAGTGGATAAAATTGGTCATATTATTTTTACAGATGAGAAAAGTTATTTCTTGGCTGATAATTATTTGATTGTTTGTTTAGATAAAAGAATTTTATGCTTTAAGTATTCTAAAATAACGCGTTGTGCTAGTTGAAGTTTAGAATGTTAGATATTTTAGTGTTACTACC
>ERZ1643251.3919-NODE-3919-length-13361-cov-7.003006_pt1 | contig 13361 bp, 12 predicted proteins | sample MGYA00579261_ERZ1643251 | MGnify/ENA primary metagenome ERZ1643251 (study PRJEB29033, sample SAMEA4952267) | chicken gut metagenome | biome: Broiler Chicken; feature: Gastrointestinal Tract; material: Caecum | place: Ireland | collected 2018 | study: Broiler... | reverse complement strand
AACTATAATCTATCCCGTTTAATCCAACATTTAATTCCACTACTTTTTTACTCCTTTCATAATTTTAATTAATTTTTTTGGTAATATTTTTTTTACAACGCTTTTATACCATAAATTATTTTTTTTATAGGCATACATAAGTCCCTTAGTTTTAAAATTTTTTTCAAATTTTTTCTTTCTCTTATCTAATATTCGTGACTTTTCAATCATCTCATTGTTTTTTAAGCAATCTTCGTATTTTATATCAATTAATTTAAGATTTGATAATTGATTTAAGACCTCATTAAATTTGTCATTGTGAACTAATATTACCGAAACACCATTTTTATTATAAATTTCACTATTTTTATCTACTCCCCAATAGTCACCAATTGTAATATCTGCATAGGTATTAGTAATTTTAAAATTACAATCCAAACAAGATTTTCTAGATAAAATTTGAAAAGCCATTCCAAAAGCCGTTTCATTAAAAGGCTTTATTATTTTATCATCATTTTGAAAAATCAATTCAATATGATTAGGTGGTCCCCATCCTTTTACTTTTGATCTTACATTAAAATACTTAATTGAAGAATCTAAATTATTTTCATAATACTCAATAAATTCCTTTTCTACCTTTTGAGAAGTTGGTCCCATACATATTAATCCACATGTATATAAATTATAATAATCTTTTTTTAAGAAACTTTTTAATGCACCTATTTCACAAGGTAAGCCTGTAAATAAAACATTTTTGGAATCTTCTAAATCATGTTTTATTACATTATAAATATTATTTTTATTAGTTTCAATATATTTAGAACTCTGTATTTTTATTAAATCATTCAAATTATCAATTCTAACATATTCAGCGGATTTATAATTTTCTGTATATGCAACCCCATAAATAATACCATTATTTTTTAAAAAAAACTCATTCAATAAATAACTAATACCACCGGACGCACTTTTATATAAAGTTTTATTATTTATATTATATCCTGCATACACTCGCTTTACTTTTGTTTTCTCTACCTTTTTATTATTGATAGGACATACTTTTTCACACAATTTACAATTCTTACATTTTTCTTTATTAATTTCAGGATACTTAAATAAAGAATCGTCATATTTCATTTCTATTGCATTAAATTTGCATGCATTTATACACGCTTCACAACCACAACACTGACTTTTGTTTGCTAACATAATTCCCCCTTAAATATTTCCATTTAGTAACTCATTATAAAAAGTTGTTTTATTATTATACTCTTTCAAAAATTTTATTCTATATGTTGTTTTAAACATATAAGTATTCTTAAATCTTTGAATTTTACTCACATTAAATTGTTCAGACAATATTTTTTCAAGTTCAAAAAACTCAACATTATTTATAGGTACATCATTAATTTCATTATTAAAAGTATCTATATTTTCATATGCTAATGCTAGAAGACAATCTATAAGTAAATAACATATAAATATTTTGTTATATTTTAAATATTCATTTAACATATCTATTACAAATTTTACTAATTGGTTATTTTTTCCGCAAGCAATAAAACTTGTCGACCATAAACCTTTACAAACATGATATGTTTTATGTTGGTTATGATGAACTGTATAAAATTTATGTTGAAATATATCGTTATCTAAATCTTTTGTTAAATAAACTGTTGCATCAATCCATATCCCACCATATGTATACAATAAATTAAATCTTAAAATATCAGACAAATGTGTAATAGAAATTTTTCCTTCATTAAATTTCTTCATAATATAATTAGGAATATTTACATACTCTTTATAATTATTCTTATCAATAATTTTTACAATATGTTCACCTGCATGTCTTTTTACAGAATTTATACAAGCTTGTACAATTTCTGGAGCATTTTTCTCTCCTTGCCACCAAAAAATAAATATATAACAATTTGGTTCTATATTTTTTTCTTCGCTTTTTACATTTTTATATTTTTCAATTATAGTATAATACTTCGATTTTAAGTATTTTTTTACATATTCATGTTTTCTTAAGTGAAAATATTTACCAAGTGCCCCTTTCTCTCTAAAAATTATTGAATCAAAGAAATCATAAAAAGAACACACAAAACCAAAGTTCCATAGAATTTTTATATTATTAACAATTTTTAAAAATAATTTTTTAACTTTTATCATATAATTTTAAAAAATCCCCCTTTCTATTCTATTAATATAATTTAATATGTTCAAAATTATTCTTTCCAAAGGATTTAAATTTAAATAATTTAAAAAATAATATTTTTTTGATTCATACAGATATCTCTTCATTTTTTTATTAGAATTATTTTTACTTGCAGATAAATCATGGTCATGAATATATTTTGAATTCAAACATATTCCACACTTAAATCCTAATAAGTTTATTTTTTTTGCTAATATATTTTCTTCATAATATAAAAATGTATTTTCATCAAAATAATCAATTTCTTTTCCTATTTTTAAATTCATCAAAAACAAACAACCAGGAACCACTCCTACTTTTAAAATTTCGTTTTTCGTTTGTAAATATTTAGTTTCCTTATGATATAAATACTTTCTAGTCAAATATATGTAACTAAAAAATTCATCCCAGAAAGTAGGTATTTTCCAGTATTGTGACTGATTATATATATTGTCTTTGCTTGTTCTAATTGCTCCTAAAACCGCGAATTCTTTATTATTTTCCATCATCATTATAATTTTTTCCAGTTCTTTATTTTCTATAATTACATCTGGATTAATTATAAAAGCATAATCATTATTTTTTTCTAATAATTTAAGTCCATAATTATTTCCATATGCATAGCCACCATTTTTTTCAGTTCTAACAACCTTTATTTTATCGTTTTCCATTCTTTTTAATCTTTCAAAAGAATCATTGCTAGAACAATTATCTACTATAACTATTTCATTTAAACAATTATAACTATTCAAAAGTTTTTCTTTATCTAATATTAAGTTGTAACTATTATAATTTAGTATTACTGCTCCTACTTTAGTCATCTTATAAATATTGACCTCCTATTTTCTATTTTATATCTTTGGTATCTTTAACAGCAACCAAATACATTATTGCAAACCACATTTGCAAAAATGTAATATCTGGAATAGATATAAACATCCCTATAAGAACTGCTATTAAATAAAAATAACCCAACCTATAATAATCATTAGTTTCTATTTTTTTTCTTATTTTAAATAAATATACTCCTAAATTATATAAAAACAAGAATGTTCCTACTATTCCAACAGTTCCTAATAAATTGCATAAGAAACTAGAAGCTCTATAGCAATTTAGTCCTCCTCCGATAAAAAATGTACTTTTTGCTATATCTAGAGCAATCTTATTATAATACGATCTTTGTATTCCAGAAATACTTTCCATCTTATCGAATACCATCTCAAGAATTCTTTCCATATATCCAGTAGAAAATAAAAATATTAAAAATATTATTCCTACAAAGAATATTTTAATAATTGTAGATTTTTTTATTTTTCTTTTATTATTTAATATAAAATAATATATTCCCGTTACTACTAGTAAAAGTATTCCAGTACCTGATAGGTTTAGTACTATTGCCAAAGCTATTAAATAAAGAAATTTATTGTATTTTTTATCTTTATTAATAGATAAAATGCCATAAAATGAAGCAACCAAAAAGCAACCACAATATGATGGTTCCAAAAAAGTTGAATTCATTCTTACATTTGCTAAATTTGATTTTCCTTCTAAATATCCCTGATTGAAACCTTGTGCATACCCAACATTATTATAAATAAATTCATAAGGAAAATATATAACCTTATTAGTTACTTTCCATAAAAATTCCCAAAAGCCAACAAACAATACAATTACAATAGATATAGTAACAATTTTTTTTATAAACTCATTATCATATAAGTATTTTAATTTAAATATAATATAAAGACTAATTATATTAAAAAATAGAATTATTATTCTTATAATTAATGAAGCATTAATACCAATGAATATTGGGTTCCTTTCATTAAATTTGTTATATATATATATATCGTCAAAAACTGCAGAAGATAAGAAAGAAATTATGATTGAAACCAAGAAAAAAATAACAAATAAATTTATTAACTTTTTATTAGCTTTTTCTTCAACTTTTTTTTCACTTTTTACTTTTTTTATCAATAAAAATCTCAATAATAGATATGCTTCTGTAACCAAAGTTGCAGTAATTCCTTTATCATCTAAATTAATAACTGCTGTACTTTGAAATATTGTAGAAATCAATAAAACACCAATGGTATATTTTATTGGAACAAAAAACAATATTATTAAGATAGCAAACCATATTATACCAAAAACAGTTATGCTCATATTTACCTCTTTTCTTAAGTTTCATAGCATTCTAATATTCTATTTACCATGTTTCTTATGTCATATTTTTTCATTACAGGACTTTTTCTTTTTAATTTTTGAGATTTTTTTAAAATAAATTTTGCAATATCTATATCACTATTTTTCAAAGAAATGCCATATGAATTTTCTGTTGCAAATATCTGCTCAGATAAATTGTCTGCAATAAATGTTGGTAAGCCTGAAGCTTGTGCTTCTATTGCAACAATTCCATATCCTTCATATAATGATGGAAACACAAAACAATCCATTGCTTGCAAAATATTATTAACATCTTTTCTTTTTTTTAATATAATCACATCATTTTGAATTCTTTTTTCATTAATTTCTTTTATTAAATCTTTTTCTAAAGATCCTTCTCCAACTATAATTAATTTTGAATTTTTACTTATTTTTTTTATATTAGAAAAGATATTAATCAATCTTAATTGGTTTTTTTGTTCCACTAGCCTTCCAACATTTCCAACCACAAAAGAATTATCAATATTTAATTTTTTTCTATATTTCTTTCTAATATCTTCATTAAACAAAAAATCATCAATATAAATCCCATTATTTATAATTTGACATTTTTCCAACGCTTTTTTATTAAAGCAAAATTTAGCCGCATCATTTGAGCAAGCAATATAAGTATATTTTTTGTTATAAAATATTTTTTTACATACATTATTTAATAAAAGTTTAATTTTAAAATAGTCATTATCAAATCCACTATTATGACTGTGTAAGATAATTTTATGAATTCCACAAAAATCAGCAATTAAAGCATATATACAGCTCATCGAATTGTATATATTGATATGGATAATATCTTTTTTTTCTTTTTTAAAATATTTTACGATTTTATAAAAAGTTTCTATATTTCTAATTATTGGGTTTTTTTTTATTTTTTTATTTAATTGTACTATATTTATGTTAAGACTATTTAATTCGTTATCAAATATATCTGTTTCTTTTTGAGAAACTAATATTTCAAATTCATAATTATCTTTATTAATATAATGTAATATTTTAGTTATAATTGATTCTATTCCTCCTGTCGTCCATCTTTGGCACAAATAAACAACCTTTTTTTTCATACATTTCTTCCTTCCAATAGATTTAAATGTTTTTTCACAACACTTTGTATATCAAATTTTTTTCTATATTCTTTATTCTTTTCAACAATTTCTTGACAAATGTTTTTATTATCAATTAGCATACCTATTTTCTCACTTAGTTCTTTATAATCTTCACTCTTAATCAAAAATCCATTAATTTTATCCTCAACAATATTTGAAATTCCTCCAATATTACTTGCCACTATTGGTTTATCACAAGCCATATATTCAATTATTACTAATCCAAACCCTTCCCATTTTGAAGGTAATATAGCAATATCAAAAGCAGGTATATAGCTTTCAACACAATCTACCCAGCCAGTAATTATAACATCTTTCTCAATGTTGTTTTTTTTAGCATATTCTACAACGTTTTTCTCTAATTCTCCAGAGCCAACCATCAATAATTTTAACTTATTATATTTATTCTTTACAATATTAAAAGCTCTTATAGAAGTTATAGGATCTTTTTGTTCTGATATTCTTCCAACCACTCCAATAACAACTTCATCATCATCAATATTAAACTTTTTTCTAGTTTCTATTCGAAATTTGCTTGAATTTTTAAATTTTTTAAAATCAATTCCATTTTCAATAATACACATTTTTTTCTTAGGTGCTATTTTATATTTTAAAGCCGAATCATATTCACTCTTTGATATATTAATAATTTTGTTGGTTTTTAATGCCAAAACTTTTTCAACTATTGCAAAAAAAATTTTCTTCTTTCTGCTTATTTGAGCATTAAAATACCATCCGTGTGCATTATACAAAATTTTCGTTTTAAAATCAAGTAGTAAAGCCAGTCTACCAATCGCACCAGCTTTACTACTATGTAAATACACAACATCTGAACTTTCTTTTTTTAAAATTTTTCTCACTTTGAATATTGCATTTATGTCTGATTTAAAACAAATATCTCTTATCATTGGTATAACATAAATTTGTTTTGCATAAGGCTTAAATCTTTCAATTTGTGATTGATAATCTTCAGATACAATTAAAACATTTTCATATTCACTATTTTCCCAATTCTTTAGTAACATATATAAATATTCTGCAACTCCACCTGCAGATTGTGCAATATGTACAATTTTCTTTTTTTCCACTATATAGCTCCTTCTCTTTTTACTATTTGCTCTGCTGTTTTAAATAATATTTTTATATCTGATTTTAAATTATGATTGTTATAGTATAACATATCTAAATCTATTCTTTCACTGAAGTTAACATCACTTCTACCACTTGTTTGCCAAAGTCCTGTTAAACCTGGTTTACAAGAAACTATGTATTTATAATATCCATTCATATCTTCTTTTTCTTTTTCAAGATATGGACGTGGTCCAACTAAACTCATATCACCTTTAAAAACATTAATAAATTGAGGAAATTCATCTATACTTGTCTTTCTTATGAATTTTCCAACTTTAGTTACTCTTGGATCATTTTTTAATTTTTTATATTCTTTGTATTCTTTTCTTGCTTCTTCATTTTCTGCTAAATATTTTTCTAGTTTCTCATCTGCTCCAACAACCATTGAACGATATTTATACATTTTAAATATTTTTCCATCTTTGCCAATTCTTTCTTGGATATAAAAAACTGGTCCTTTGTCTTTACATATTAAATTCGCAATGTATATAAATACTGTTAAAGGTATTAGAGCCAATATTCCCAAAAAACTTACTCCAATATCTATTGTTCTTTTTAATACTTTTTCTAATTTATTAGTTGCTTTTCTTTGGTATTCAAAAGTGTCAGTTGGTACTAGTGATGTTATATTTTCATTTGAAACATATTCTAGTTTTCCACTTTTCAATTCCATTTATATTCCCCCTAATATAAATTTTTTTGTCGTATCTCACAACAATTACATTATACTATAAACATTATGTAATTTCAATACTTTTTTGTCGCTTTTTACGAATTTTTATGTAAATTTGTAGCACCACTAATACAATTAACACTCCTAGACAAACTCCAGCTGTATCAATTAGCACATCTGTGAATAACGCCGTTCTCTCTGAAACAAAATATTGGTGCAATTCATCAAATGATGCACATAATACTCCAACCAATATACTTGTTAAAATTTGTCTCTTTTTTTTCATATTACATGCACTCATAAATGCCATTGTAAAAATCCCCACTAATGTGTATAAAGAAAAATGCGCTAATTTCCTTATAAACTTTTCTATTTTATCTAATGCTTTATCTCTTTCATTATAATCTAAATCTTGGATTGATTTAATATTTTGTGTAATAGCAATAGTGATTCTTCTACTTAAAGCTCTTGATTCTTTCCCGCTTTGGTTTGAAAAAATAAATATTCTTACAAGTGTCGCTATTAATAAAACTATTAATATTATTCTTATAATGTTCTTATTCATGTTCTACCTCTTATTATCTTTTTAGCTTTTTTGAAATTTTTTCCTATCTAATTTTAAACTTTTAGACAGTAAATGTCAATACCTAATTTCAAATCATTTCTAACACAAAAAAACGATAGTTTTTACACTATCGTTTTTTTATATCTATTATTAAGCCTCTGGCTCAATTAATCCATAATTTTTACCATCTTTCAATTTATGTATAACATTTGTTTTTCCTGTTTCAACATTAACAAATGTCAAGAACATTTGAGTTGGTCTTTCTTGTAATTTAAGTTTTGCATCCTCTGGTGTCATAGGTTTTATTTCATAATACTCTGTTTTTAAAATTTCATTTTCAACCTCATGAGGTGCTTGTTGTACTTCTAATACTTTTAAAGTTGAATCTTTTAACATTCTTTCTTTTTTAGTTTTAGCTTTTCTGATTTGTCCTTCTAATATATCTACATCTTTATCTATAGATGCGTATAAATCTTTATCTTCTGTAACTGCTCTATACATATCTCCATTTGCAGATACTTTCATTTCTGCAATTTGTGCGTTTCTTTCTGTTCTAATTGTTACATCTGCTTCTGCATTTTCAAAGTACTTCTCGATTCTTTCCATTTTCCTTTCTACATAGTCATTAATTGCATCTGTTACTTTTAATTCTTTACCTGTTATTTTTATTTTCATAAAAATCGCTCCTCTCATTTTTTGCTTAATTTTGTTTGCCTATTTATATTATAACTTTATTTCCCAAATTTGGCAAGTTTTTAAAAGAATTTTTTGAAAAACAAAAACACTAGCCATTGAAATTAAAGCAAATTTATGGCATAATATAACTATTCGGAGGTTAGACATGAACAGCAATTTAAAAAAATTAGAATTTGAAAACATTTTAAAAGCAATAGAAAACCATTGCAAAACATATATAGGAAAAAAATATGCATTAGAACTTCGCCCATCACACGAAGTTGAAGAAGTTCAAAAAATGTTAGATGAAACAGCTCAAGGAGTAATATTAATCCAAAGAAATAGTACTCCTCCACTTGGAGAAATAGCAGACATAACAGTATATTTAAAAACATTAGAAAGTTATGGTTCTTTAAGCATAAAAGCTTTACTTGAATTACAAAATATCTTACAAATGGCTTTTGATTTAAAAGATTACTTTAAAAAAGACTTTTTAGAAACTTCAGATTTTTCAGCAATCGAAAATTATTTTAATGAATTATATATAAATCAAAACATTGTATCTACTTTTTCAAAAGCAATTATAGATGAAGAAACCATTGCAGATTCTGCTTCTAGTAAATTACAAGACATTCGTAGAAGAAAAAGAAGAATTGAGCAAGATATTCGTTCTAAACTAAATGTAATTTTACACTCTTCTACATATTCAAAATATATTAGAGAAAATATAGTTACAATAAGAAATGGACGTTTCGTTATTCCTGTAAAAGAAGAATATCGTAATAATGTAAAAGGATTTGTGCATGATGTTTCAAGTAGTGGTTCTACCGTATTTATTGAGCCAATAGCAGTTTTTGACTTAAATAACGAACTTTCTAATTTACATATAGAAGAAAGTTTAGAAATTGAGAGAATTTTACAAAATTTAAGTGGCATGTTATATCCATATACTAATGAATTGAAAAATGATTTTGAGTTTATCGGAAAACTTGATTTTATTTTTGCAAAAGCAACTTATTCTTTAGAGCTACATTGCACAACACCAGAAATCAACACAGAAAAATATATTGTTCTAAAAAATGCAAGACATCCACTTATAGACCAAACTAAAGTAGTTCCTACTTCTTTAGAACTAGGAAAGGATTTCTCTTGTTTAGTTATTACTGGTCCAAATACTGGTGGTAAAACTGTAACTTTAAAGACAATTGGATTGTTAACTGCAATGGCTTGTTCTGGTTTGAATATTCCAGCAGATGAACATTCTAGTATATATGTTTTTGATAACATTTTTGCAGATATAGGTGATGAACAAAGTATAAGTGAGTCTTTGAGTACATTTTCATCTCATATGACTAATATTGTAAGTATTACTAATTCAGCAACATCTGACAGTTTAATTCTTTTAGATGAATTAGGCTCTGGAACAGACCCTTTAGAAGGAGCAAATTTAGCAATTAGTATTTTGCAATATTTTGCTAAACTTGGTAGTATTACAGTTTCTACATCACACTATCAAGAATTAAAACAATATGCACTTGTAGATCCACATTTTAAAAATGCTAGTGTTGAGTTTGATATAGAAAACCTAAAACCAACATACAGACTTTTAGTTGGAGTTCCTGGTAAAAGTAATGCTTTTGCAATCAGTAGAAAGCTTGGCTTAAAAGAAGAAATTATATCACGAGCTTCTTCTATGATTAGCAAAGATACAATTAATTTAGAAGATTTACTAAAAAATATCTATGATATGCAGGCTAAAGTTGAAAATGAAAAAGAACAAATTTCTAAAAATCTAGAAGAAATTGAAACTTTAAAGAAAAATTTGAAACATCAAAATTCTGATGTATTAAATAAAGAAAAAGAATTGATTGCAAATGCAAAACAAGAAGCAAAGCAAATATTACTTGATGCTAAAGAAACAGCTAATTCAATAATAAAAGATATTTCTTCAAGTGCAAGTTCTTCACAAGCTAATAAACTAAGGAATAAGTTGAATGAACAAATCAATTCAATGAATGTTCCGGCTGATGAAATAAAAATATATCATCCTATTTCAAAGGAAAATATTAAGATTGGTACAAATGTATATGTAAGCAATTTGAATTCTGATGGAGTTGTATTAACAAATATCTCTAAAGATAATACTGTACAAGTTCAAGTTGGTGCAATGAAATTAAAGGTTGATATAAAGTATTTAGAAGAACCTCATAATTCATCTAAGCCAGCATCAGAAAAGAAATATGAAAAAGGTATTTCTTCAAAATCTCAATCTGTTAGCCCTGAAATTAATGTTTTAGGTTATACGGTTGATGAGGCTATTCCTGTTATTGATAAATATTTAGATGATTGCTTTATTGCAAAACTTTCTCCTGTTAGAATTATTCATGGAAAAGGTACTGGTGCCTTAAGAGAGGGAATTCATAGATTTTTGAAAAAAAATAAATATGTAGATTCTTTTAGACTTGGTACTTTTGGTGAAGGAGAAATGGGTGTTACTGTTGTAAGCTTAAAAATTCAAAAATTTGCCACGGGGACAAAATGACATTTGGTGCCGGTTCTCTTTTGCCATTTTGGCATTTGGTGCCGGTTCTCTTTTGTCATTTTGTCCCTGTGACAAATTATATTTCCATTTGACTTCCTAAAAATGTAGCTGCAGATTGTGCTACCTTTTTTTCTACTTCATTCATTTTTGTATTTGCTTCTTTTGATAATAATATTACTGTTCCTATTGTATCTCCATTAGATATTATTGGATATACTACTTGTGCATTATATTTTCTTTCATTATTATCATTCTTTGTAATTGGCATTGCTACATCACTATTGTCTTTACTTGTATATACTTCTTTATCTTCCATTAGTTGTTCTAATTCATCACTTATGTTCTGCTCTAAGAATTCTTTTTTGGCTCCTCCTGATACTGCTATTACAGTGTCTTTGTCTGTTATGCATGCTATGTGTCCTGTTGTTTTTGATAATGTTTCTGCATATCCTGTTGCAAATTCTGATAGTTCTCCTATTGGTGAATATTTTTTTAATATTACTTGTCCTTCTCTATCAGTAAATATTTCTAGAGGTTCACCTTCTTTAATTCTTAATGTTTTTCTTATTTCTTTTGGTATTACAACTCTACCTAAATCATCTATTCTTCTTACAACTCCAGTTGCTTTCATATTTTTCCTCCTTTTTGTTTTTCGTTCTAATCTTATTATGACAAAAAAGGAAAAAAATATACATTTTTTAATTTTTTTGTTTTTAAAAATTATTTGACAAAATACTTAATAGTATGTATAATAAATATAGGAAATAAACATATAGAAATGTATGTTGCCAATATATTAGCAAAACACTACATTGCCCTTCCAAAGCATAATGTAGTGTTTTTATTTATTCCTTATTTGTACACATTATGTATATAATCGTCAATAAGGCTACGTTTATAGTTATTGAAATCATAAATCCTATAATTAGGAATAGTAAAAATTCTACCATAAACACCACCTCACTCTCCCATAGCAAGTCGCTATGTAGTCAAGTGGCAACACACATTTGCTTTTTAGTTCATTTCCTATGATTTATACTATACTGTATTTTGATTTAAAAATCAATATAAATATCATTTTTTGTTTTTATTTTTCAATTGATTTTTTCTCTATATTATTGTATAATATAATTTACATGGGGATGTAATGGTTTCGACATTATATCTGAAGCATAAATAGCGAGTAGTGGATTCTCGTTGGCCACTTAAAAAACGAGAAATTTTAAATATAAACGCTGATAATAATAGAGAATTAGCATTTGCTGCTTAGTTTGCGGCAACGTCTGTTAGAATATCCCCACATATTCTAATAAGGCGCCATTTAGTGGGAAACAAAGCTGTTTGCGCTACGAAAACAGTGGGTATTTAGTAGATATATTTTTTAATCTTTTGTTTATTAATGATTAAAAAATGAATTTTAATAATAAACTGCACTCGGAGAAGTTTATGTGAATGGTATTATGGACAGGGGTTCGACTCCCCTCATCTCCACCAAATATAAAAAAATTTTCATATTTATGTAAAATAGTGTATAATAAAAGTGATATAGGTAAAAACCTGTGTCACTTTTCCTTTATTACTGATCAGAAAAAAGGAGGACATTACATTATTTGAAGGATCAAAAAATATGGAAACGTATACTTTACAAACTTGCAATTATATTTATGGTTTCTATATTAATTGCTTTCATTTTTGGCGTATTGCTCAATTTGCCAATTTGGAGATATTTGCTTTCAAATATCACTGTTGCGTTTGGAGCATCTATACTCTTAAATGGAAACTGGTCTACTAATAACTAATACTCTAACCCAAAGGACACATGCAAATGCATGTGTCCTTTGGGTTAATTATGGAAAAGCAAAGAAATATCCGTCCAATTCAAAAAGATTTGGATATTTTTCTTCTATCTCTTCCAAACTTGAGAAATCCTTACCATATCCGCCAATAGGCTCAGTAGTCTTATTGTAAATCTGAAGTTCAAATTTTCCATCCGTTTTTTTCATAATGGCTGTAAAAGAAACATTTTCACTATTTACATCTTCTGGAAAATAATCTTTTGGATTAATTTGAAGTCCATCAACAGTCCAACACCGAAATTCTTGTTCAAGGTCCATAGTCATTGCTTCTCTCAACTTAACATTCTCTTTGGTAAAATTAGACATAGCTGAATTCTCCTTTTTTCAAATTTGTCATTTGGTCAAACAACCAACTAAACATTTTTTATTATAACATAATGTATACTAAAAATCAATTATTCATTAATAGAG
>ERZ1643251.3918-NODE-3918-length-13361-cov-17.971441_pt1 | contig 13361 bp, 12 predicted proteins | sample MGYA00579261_ERZ1643251 | MGnify/ENA primary metagenome ERZ1643251 (study PRJEB29033, sample SAMEA4952267) | chicken gut metagenome | biome: Broiler Chicken; feature: Gastrointestinal Tract; material: Caecum | place: Ireland | collected 2018 | study: Broiler... | reverse complement strand
GAATTAAAAAAAGCATATAGAAAACTTGCTAAAAAATATCATCCAGATGCTAATCCAGACAATAAAAAAGAAGCGGAAGCTAAATTTAAAGAAGTTAATGAAGCATATGAAGTTTTATCAAACCCAGAGAAGAGAAGAATGTACGATCAATTTGGAACAGCTGACCCACAAAGTGGTTTTGGTGGAGCAGGAGGACCATTTGGAAATGGTACATACACATATTCAACAAGTGGATTTGATGGCTTTGGAGACTTTGGTGATTTAGGAGATATCTTTTCATCTTTTTTCGGAGGTGGATTTGGAGGCAGAAGCCAAAAATCTAATGGACCTCGTAAAGGCGCAGACTTAAGATATGATTTGGAAATAAATTTTGAGGAATCCTTTTTAGGAACAGAAAGATATGTTAATATAAGCAGAAACGAGACTTGCGAAACATGTCATGGAGAAGGTGCTAAACCTGGTACACATGCAGAAACGTGCCCAATTTGTCACGGAACAGGACAAATAAAGCAAGTACAAACTACTATTTTAGGTCAAATGCAAACAATGAGAACATGTAACAATTGTCGTGGAACAGGAAAAATAATAAAAGAACCTTGCGAAACATGTAAAGGAAAAGGAACAGTTAGAAAACAAGTTAGACTAAGCGTTAAAATTCCAGCAGGTATAGACGATGAGCAAACAGTTGTACTGCGCGGCGAAGGAGAGCCAGGAGAATTAGGAGGACCAAAAGGAGATTTATATATTAATGTACATGTTAAAAGACATAGCATATATTCAAGAAGCGGAAATAATGTACTTTGTGATATACCTATTACATTTACACAAGCTACATTAGGAGCAGATTTGAAAATACCTATGGTTGATGGGACACAAGAAATATATAGAATACCAGATGGAACCCAAACAGGTACAAGGTTCTCAATAAGAAATAAAGGATTTAAAAACATTAATGGTAACTCATATGGAGACTTTATTTTTACAGTACAAGTACAAGTGCCAAAACGTTTAACTAAAGAGCAACGAGACATTTTAACAGAACTTGCTAAAACAATGAATGAACAACCACCAGTAAAAAAGAGAGGGCTATTTGGTTAATTAGGAAATTAGGGACAGGTCATTTTTTCCCAATTCGGGAAATTGGGGACAGGTCAAAATTTCTGAAATTCAGAATTTAGGGACAGATCAATTTCTCTTTAATCGAGAAATTGACCTGTGTCTCTAAATTCTTTTTTACTAAAAGGCTTGAAAAATGTTTTTTTATGTGGTAAAATAATGCTGTTAAAAAATAGCAATATTTTTTTCCTTACTTACACAAAAGTGTAGGTTACTAATCCATAAGGAGGTGAAAATAATGAATAAATACGAGAGTGTTATCATTATTAATCCATCTGTAGATGAAGAAAAAGTTAAATCTTTAACTACTACATTTTCAGATTTGATTAATAAACATGGTAAAGTAGAAAAAGTAGAAGACCTTGGAAAGAAAAAATTAGCTTATGAAGTTAAGAAAAATTCTGAAGGTTACTATGTTGTAACAACATTTGAAGGAGAACCAAGTCTAATCGCAGAATTAGAGAGAAATTACAGAATTACAGACGACGTAATAAAATTCATGGTAATTAGACAAGATGAAAAATAATTTAAAATTTTAGTAAACTGCACTTACTATAGTGCGAGAAAGGGTGTCTACATGAATAAAGTAATTTTAATGGGAAGATTAACAAGAGACCCAGAAGTAAGATATACACAAACAAATAATACTTTAGTTGCTTCTTTTTCTTTAGCTGTAAACAGAAGATTTGTAAGACAGGGAGAAGAAAGACAAGCAGATTTTATAAATATTGTTGCATGGAGCAAATTAGGAGAATTTTGCAGCAAATATTTTAAGAAAGGTCAACAAGTAGCCGTAATAGGAAGATTACAAACAAGAACATGGGATGACGACCAAGGTCAAAAGCATTACATAACAGAAGTTATTGCCGAAGAAGCATATTTTGCAGATAGCAAAAGAGACGGTGCTACAGACAATACTTTTGGATCTATGCCAATGCCAACCCCAGATTCTGACTTTGAAGTTTCATCAGGCGATGACCTACCATTTTAATATAAAGGAGGTTACAAAATGGCAGACAATAAAAGAAATAATAAGAGAAATGACAGAAAAAATGATGAAGATTACAACCCAAGATTTAGAAAAATGAGAAAAAAGGTATGTCCTTTATGCGCAGATAAAAACTTAGTATTAGATTATAAAAATGCAGATCAATTAAGAAAATTTATAAACGATAAAGGAAAAATATTACCAAGAAGAGCAACAGGAGCTTGCTCAATTCATCAAAGAGATATAACAATAGCTGTAAAGAGGGCTAGACAAATAGCTGTATTACCATATACAGCAGAATAATTTAAATAGAGCATTTGTAAATGCTCTATTTTTGTGCATAAAATTAGTGCTATTATTTTGTGCTATTACTTGCAACTTAGCATAAAAAATGGTATTATTATACATAGATGTGTAAGGTTTGAAGATATACTTCAAACTAATTTTTAGCTTTTAATATAGCAAAAAAATATAAAACAAGAAATGCAAAAATTCATTTTAAAAACAAGATTATTTAAGAAAGTTAAAAGACGATGCTAATATTAAAAGTTAAAAATAGAAGGGAAAGAGATTTTATGAAAAAGAAAATTTTAATTGCTGGAACTATTCTTTTTTGCATAGTTGCTTTAATTATATTTTTATGTATAAAAAATGCTAGTAGAAATGAAGGACAAGTACAAGACAATAATAATTTTAAAATAGTAACATCATTTTATCCTGTATATATAATTACAGAAAATATAACAAAAGGTGCAACAAATATAGAATTAAGCAATATGGCAGAGTTAAACGGAGGTTGCTTACATGATTATACTTTATCAACAAGTGATGTAAAAAAAGTGGAAAATGCGGATGTTTTTATTGAAAATGGTGTTGGATTAGAGAACTTTACAGAAAAATTGTTACAAATATATTCAAGAGTAAAAATAATTGATTCAAGTAAAAACATTGAAAATATTATAGACAATGGAGAAGAACAAAATGGACATATTTGGACAAGCTTAGATAATTATAAGAAACAAGTAGAAAATATAGAATATGAACTTTCTAACTATAATTCAGAAAATGCAGACATATATAATAAAAATGCAAATGAATATATAGCAAAAATAGAAGAAATGCAAAATAAATATAAAGAAGAATTAAGCAATCTAAGTGGAGAAAAAGCAATTTGCTTAAACGAAGCTTTTGCATATTTATGTAGAGACTTAAATTTAGATATGATTATGGTTGAAACAGACCATGAAGAAAGTACGTTATCAGCAGATAGATTAAGAAATTTAATTGACCAAGCAAAAGAAAGTGATATAAATATAATTATTATTGGAGAAGATGACAATACACAAAATGCCGAAACAATTGCTTCAGAAACAGGAGCAAAGATATATAAATTAAAAACAGGACTAGGTGGAGACTATAGTGAAAATTCATATTTAGATGATATGGAATATAATTTAGAAATTTTAAAGGAAATAGGAAATTAGGGACAGGTCATTTTTTCCCGATTTGGGAAATTAGGGACAGGTCAAATTAAAAATTAGAACTGAGTCAAATCTCTTAAAATGATAAATAAAGAACGATTTAAATTTTTAAAAATGAAAAATCAACATTTTGAAAAAATTTAAAATAACAAAAAGAGGTGTATATATTGAAAGAAGCAAATGCATGTGGACTACATTGTACGAAAATAAATAACATTAGTGTAAAAATAGGTGGACAAGAAATACTAAAAAATGTTAGTATTCATGTTCATTGTGGGCAATTAACGGTAATTATCGGAAGAAATGGCGCAGGAAAAAGTACTTTGCTAAAAGCAATATTAGGAGAAGTAGAACATACAGGAAACATTGTATTTACAGATATGAAAGATAACAGAACTAAGAAAATAAAAATTGGTTTTGTACCTCAAAAAATTAATGTAGAAAAACACATGCCTACTACAGTATATGACCTATTTGCATCTTGTATTTCAGATATACCAGTATTTTTAAGAAAAGACAAAAAATTATATAAAGAAATAAAAGAACAACTAGCTTTATTTGGTGCTGACGCACTAATAGATAAAAGTATAGGAGAGCTATCTGGTGGAGAGTTACAAAGGGTATTACTTTCAATTGCAACAAAACCAATACCAAATTTATTAATATTAGATGAGCCGGTATCAGGAATAGACGAAAATGGAACAAGAGATTTTTATAATATTCTTCAAGAATTAAAAAATAAATATGATATGTCAATTATATTGGTATCACATGATTTTGAATTAACAAAACAATATGCAGACAAGGTAATTTTATTAGATAAAGAAGTAATAAAAGAGGGAACTCCAGAGCAAGTATTTGAAAGCCTAGAATTCAAATGCAGATTTGGACAAATTTAAAATCAATATAGGAGGAACAATGGACGCAATATATGCAGTATTAGAATTTATACTACCTTTTGAATTTATAGATTATACATTTATGAAAAATGCATTATTGGCAATACTATTAATAACTCCAATATTTGCAATATTGGGAACAATGATAGTTAATAATAAAATGGCATTCTTTTCAGATGCGTTAGGACATTCTGCATTAACAGGAATTGCAATAGGAATGCTTCTTGGAATATCAAATATAAATATATCTATGATATTTTTTGCGGTAATATTTGCATTGCTATTAAACTTTATAAAAAACAAAACAACGTATGGAGCAGACACAATAATAAGTGTATTTTCATCAATAGCAATAGCGTTAGGTTTAGCAATACTAGCACAAACGGGTAGTTTTAATAAATATTCAAGCTATTTAGTTGGAGATATATTAAGTATAAACTCGTCAGAAATATTGTACTTGTTTATTGCATTTATAGCAGTAATATTATTCTGGTACTTTATGTTCAACAAACTAAATGTAATAAGTATAAATAAAACACTAGCAAAAAGTAGAGGAATAAATACAAAATTAATAGACAATATATTTGTAATATTAATAGCTGTAATAGTTATGATATCAATTAGATGGATAGGAATTTTATTAATAAACTCATTGTTAATATTACCTGCAGCAGCAAGTAGAAACATAGCAAAAAGTATGAGAAGCTATCATTTATTATCAATAATATTCTCATTGTTTTCAGGGATTGCAGGATTAATAATATCATATTATTGGAATATTCCAACAGGACCTATGATAGTAATAATCTCTGGAATAATATATTTTGCAACATTTGCAGGAAAGTTAGTAAAAAAATAGACTGGAAATTGGGGACAGGTCCCAATTTCCCAAAACGGGAAAAAAGGGACAGGTCATTATTTTAGAAATGTAAGAAAAAGTAAAGTATCATGAGCAAACTAAAGAATATAGGATAATAAATTAAAATAAATATTAAAAATAGGAAGCAGGAGAAGATATACATGAATAATTTAGAGGTTACAGGAAGAATACATTCATTTGAAAGTTTTGGAGCTGTTGATGGACCAGGTATTAGATTTATTATATTTACACAAGGATGTAATTTAAAGTGTAAGTATTGTCAAAATCGTGATACTTGGGATACAAAAGCTGGGAAAGAGTATACTGTAAAAGAATTAATAGATCAAATAGTAAAGTTTAAAGAATATATGCAAGTATCTGGCGGAGGAGTTACAGTAAGTGGAGGAGAGCCTCTACTTCAACCAGATTTTCTAATTGCGCTTTTTACAGAACTTCACAAAATAGGTATTTCAACATGCTTGGATACATCTGGGATGGTAGCATTAACAGATAAGATAAAAAAAGTAATAAATTTAACAGATATATTTTTGTTAGATATAAAATCAATAAATGACGAAACTTGCAAATATCTTACAGGAATGTCAAATAGGTTAGAATTAGAGTTTGCAAAATATATAAATGAAAGAGGAAAGCGTATTTGGATTAGACAAGTTCTAGTGCCTGGAATTACAGATAAAGAGGAAGACTTAATAAAACTAAAAGAGTTTTTAGGAACATTAAACATAGAAAAAATTGATATATTGCCATATCATACTTTGGGAAAAAGTAAGTGGGAGAAGCTTGGCGTGCAATATGAGTTAGAAGATGTAAGACCAGCAAACTCTGAAGATGTAGCTAAGGCTAAAGAAATATTGGGAATATAAAATGCACCCAAATGTTAGACAAAAAGTTTAACATTGGGTGCACTCTTTTTCCTTATTTTTTCTAATTTTTATGTTTTTATGAGTTGACCTGTCCCTAATTTCCCAAATCGGGAAAAAATGACCTGTCCCTAATTTCCAAACTAGATTTTTTCTTGGATTGTTCTTGCAATAACTTCTTCTTGTTGTTCTCTTGTAAGTTTAATGAAGTTAACTGCATATCCAGATACACGAATTGTTAATTGTGGGTAGTTTTCTGGATGGTTCATAGCATCTATTAATAGGTCTCTATCAAATACATTTACGTTAATGTGGTGTGCATCTTTTGCAAAATATCCATCTAACATATTTACTAATGTTTTCTCACGTGTTTCTAAATCAGTACCTAATGTTGATGGAGTAATAGAGAATGTATTTGAAATTCCATCTTCACAGAAGTCATATGGTAATTTAGCTACAGAGTTTAATGATGCTAAAGCTCCATTTTCATCTCTTCCGTGTAGAGGGTTTGCACCTGGTGCGAATGGTACGCCAGCAGGTCTTCCATCTGGAGTAGCACCTGTGTTTTTACCGTAAACAACATTAGATGTAATTGTAAGAATTGATAGTGTTTGTTTTGAGTTTCTGTAGCAATAGTGTTTTTGTAGTTTTTGTAAGAATTTTTTAACAAGTTCAACACCAATTTGATCAACTCTATCATCATCATTTCCGTATTTTGGATAGTCGCCCTCAACTTTGTAGTCAACAGCTAATCCTGTTTCATCACGAATAACTTTAACTTTAGCATATTTAATAGCTGAAAGTGAGTCAACAACAACTGAGAAACCAGCTATACCACAAGCCATTGTTCTTAATATATTTTCTTCTCTATCATGTAAAGCCATTTCTAAAGCTTCATAAGAATATTTATCATGCATATAATGAATAGCATTTAATGCTTTGATATAAATTTTTGCAACGTATTCCATCATGTTGTCATATTTATCCATAACTTCATCATAGTCTAAGTATTCTGAAGTGATAGGTGCGAATTTAGGAGTAATTTGTTTTCCACTAATTTCATCTCTACCACCGTTAATTGTGTAAAGTAAAGCTTTTGCTAAGTTTGCTCTAGCTCCAAAGAATTGCATTTGTTTACCAATTCTCATAGCAGAAACGCAGCATGCAATACCGTAGTCGTCTCCTAAAGTTACTCTCATTAAATCATCATTTTCATATTGAATAGCAGATGTTTTAATAGAAATTTTAGAGCAATATTCTTTAAATCCTGCTGGTAATCTTGTAGACCAAAGAACTGTTAAGTTTGGTTCTGGAGCAGGTCCAATGTTTTCTAATGTGTGTAATATTCTGAAAGAATTTTTTGTAACTAAAGTTCTTCCATCAATTCCCATACCACCAATACTTTCTGTTACCCAAACTGGGTCTCCACTGAATAATGCATTGTATTCAGGAGCTCTTAAGAATCTAACCATTCTTAATTTAATTACGAATTGGTCGATTAATTCTTGAGCAAATTCTTCTGTTATTGCTCCGCTTTTTAAATCTCTTTCAATATATATGTCTAAGAAAGTAGATGTTCTACCTAAACTCATTGCAGCACCATTTTGATCTTTTACAGCTCCTAAGTAAGCAAAGTATGTCCATTGAATTGCTTCTTGTGCATTAGATGCAGGAACAGAAATATCAAAACCATATTGTGCAGCCATTGCTTTTAAGTCATTTAATGCCTTAATTTGATCTCCAATTTCTTCTCTTTGGCGAATAATATTTTCTGTAAATTCATTTACATCAAGTGTTTCTAGATCATTTTTCTTATCAGCTATAAGAGCATCTACACCATAAAGTGCAACTCTTCTATAGTCTCCTATAATTCTTCCACGACCGTATCCATCTGGAAGGCCTGTAAGTAAGTGTGAGCTTCTAGCAGCTCTAATATCTGGTGTGTATACTTCAAAAACACCATCATTATGAGTTTTTCTTAATGTGTGGTAAACATACTCAACTTCTGGGTCTACCTTAAAACCATAACTTTCGCAAGATTTTTCTACAATTCTTATACCACCATTTGGCATAATAGCTCTTTTTAAAGGAGCATCAGTTTGAAGACCAACAATTGTTTCTAATTCTTTTTCTATATATCCTGGAGCGTATGCATTTACTGCAGATGGAGTTTTTGTATCTACATCAAGTACGCCTCCATTTTCTCTTTCTTTCTCATAAAGTTCTAAAACTTTATTCCATAACTTTGTTGTTTTTTCTGTAGGACCAACCAAGAAACTACTATCCTTTTCATAAGGTGTATAATTTTTTTGGATAAAGTTTCTAACGTTAATTTCATCAGTCCATCTTCCAGACTTATCGAAGCCTTCCCATTGTTTAAAATCCATAAAAATACCTCCTAATAAAATAAATTTATTTTTTGACCATAATTAATCATATCATAATTAGACAAAATAAGCAATTATTTTTGCACATAAATGCAACGAAATTTTTTGGAAAAAGGGGACAGGTCCAAATTTCCCAAATGAAAAAATTAGGGGTAAATCTTTTTTTCATAATATTTATGTAAAAGCCAAAAATGTAGTATTTTTATGTGCAACTGCGAACGCATAGCTACTTAAAATTTGTATGCACAAATTTTAAGACCTTGTTTCACTACAAAATACTACATTTTTGGCTTAAGTAAATTATAAATTTAAATCTTTGATGACCTGTCCCTTTTTTCCCATTTTGGGAAATTTGGACCTGTTCCTAATTTCTAGCTAGTCTTCATTTACAATTATTTCGGCAATTTTATAAATAAGTTTTTGTTTATCTGGAGAAGCTTTCTCTAATATTTCTTTGAAGTCAGCATTTAAGTAGTCTTTTGAATCTTCGGAAGCACCATTTAAAATTACGCCTTCAGATATTCCTAATATATTACAAATTTGAGTTAATCTTTTTAAATTTATATGAGAGCTTCCACGTTCAACTCTACTTAAAAATGCAATTGAAACATCAAGCTGTTCCGCTAATTGTTCTTGTGTTAAATTCTTTTCTAATCTAGCTTTTTTCAATCTTTCACCAATAATAGTATAATCTAATGCCATAATATAACCTCCCATTTTTTTATGCAATATAGCATGTATAGGTGTAATTTTACAGAAACTAAAAGGTTAATATTTAACCTATATATTACACATAAACTAATCCTTTATACTATTATGTTTTCACGAAAAGCTTAAATTATACGCAAATATTAATAAAATAATTGGAAAAATTTAGAATAAAATAAAATTTAACTAATTTGTTAAAAATAATAATCTTATTATTATACGTACTTGTAAAATTACCAAATTTTTGGTATTATTAATATAGGCTGAAACAACATAAAATACTATAGTTTGATAAATTTGACAAGTAAATACAAAAATAAATTAATAGAAAGGAGAGGTAATACATTTAAGCTACTAAATGTATTATACAAATAAAGCAATGAAACTAGATAAAGAAAATACGAAACAAATTATAAAAATTGTCGTAATTGCTATTGTTTTACTAGTAGTGCTTTTAAACATAGAAACTGTATGGAATGTATTTAAAACCTTCTTAGGCATATTATCGCCATTTATTTGGGGACTAGCCATAGCTTTTATTTTAAACATTTTTATGAGATTTTATGAAGAAAAACTGTTTAAAACAAGGAAAAAAGGAAAATCGAAAGCAAGTAGTAAAAATATTACAAAAGAAGAAAAAGCAAGCATTGCTAAAGAAAGCAATACAAAAGAAACTGTAAAAGACAAGAACAGTAAAATAGAAGATGTACAAGAAAAAGAAAGCAAAAAAGGTATAAAAAGAGTTTTTTCAATTGCATTGTCAATAATAACAATAGTGGCTGTAATAACAATAATATTGTTATTAATAATCCCACAATTTGTTGAAATTATAAAGGATTTAATAACAAACATGCCAAGTTATTTAGAAAGTTTAAAAGCATGGGCAATAGATTTAACACAGCGTGTTCCAGAAATTAATAACTTTATCCAAAACATACAAATAGACACAGAATCTTTACAAGATAGTTTAATGAATATATCTAAAGATGTACTAGGTGTAACTATAAACCAAGTATCTGGATTAGTAAGTGGAATTGTTAATTTCTTTATAGCAGTAGTTTTTGCAGTATATATTTTAGCAAATAAAGAAGGACTAAAAGTTCAAGCTAAAGAGTTTATATATGCACGTACCACAAAAGAAAGAGCAGATCATATTTTAAAAGTAAGCAGATTAGCAAGAGATTCTTTTAGAAGTTTCTTAACAGGGCAAGCAAAAGAAGCTGTTATACTAGGAGTTCTTTGTACATTAGGAATGCTAATATTAGGAATTCCTTATGCAGGACCAGTTGGAGCATTAACAGCACTAACAGCGTTTATACCAATAGTAGGAGCATTTATTGGAGGATTTATAGGAGCAGTACTAATAGTGGCAGTTGATCCTATTAAAGCATTAATATTTATTATATTCATTATAGTATTACAACAAATAGAAGGAAATTTAATATATCCACATGTTGTTGGTAAAAATATAGGTCTTCCAAGTATTTGGGTATTAGTGGCAATTACAATAGGAGGAAGCTTATTTGGAATAATGGGAATGATAGTTGGACTTCCAATTCTTTCTATAATATATGCAATTGTTACAGAAAATACAAATGAAAAATTACAAGAAAAAGGCTTAAAACAAGAAGAAGCAATAGAGAGTAAGTAATTAAATTACTTTATAGATAAAAGTGAGTGGTAAAATATAAACAAGAAAAATATGTAATAACCAAAACTAAGTAATAATACAAACCCGGCTTGAATACAATGTACCAAACATCGTATTTAAGGGGGTTTTTCATTTGGAAAAAATGTATATAGAAGAAAGAGCAGTAAAACTAGCACAATATATAATAGATAGCAAAGATACAGTAAGAGGAGCTGCCAAAAAGTTTGGCGTTAGTAAGAGTACAGTACACACAGATGTAACACTAAAGAACGGTAAGAAAGATGGACAAGTTATTCCTAGAAGTATTGAAATAAAGAAGGTTTTCCTAGCAGAGAAAAATCCTGTTGTGAAGTTAGGATTGGTAATTAAATAAGTCAAGATAAGAAAGTTTTTGCGGTATATTCGTAAGATACTTTCTTTTTTTGAAAAATTATGCTAGAATTATGTCATAAATTGATAAATATATGGAGTAGAATAGATGAATAAACTAGACAAGAGTTCAAAAGCATTGATGACTTGTGATTTGATTAATAGTATAATAAGCTTATTTGGTGAGACTTTTTTAGTAGCATATTTTTTACAAGTTTCAAATGAAAACATAGTACAAATTTCAATATATTATATAATTATATATACATTATTAGGAATAGGAAGTCTTGTACTTGGGAATTTAATGAAAAGCAAGCCATCTAAAAGAATAAATATTTATAGAGTAGGAATTATAGTAAAATCAATTTTTATATTATTAATAGTTTTATTTAAAGAAAATATAAATCAGTATTTTATGATTTTTGCAATATTTTATGGAATTGCTGAGGCTTTATATTGGTCAGCTCATGATGTAATGAATATAGAAATTGTAGATAATACAAATAGAAAACAATATATGACAACAAAAAGAATTTTAGGAAAACTAATTAATATAGTTTTTCCAATTATACTAGGAACATCAATAGAATTAACATCTTTTATAAATATATCTATCTATATTTTTATATTGACATTAATTCAAATCATAATATCATTTAATATAGATTCAAATAAATTTGCAACTGAAGGTAGCAAAGATAAGTATAGTTTAAAAAATTATATTAATAATTTATCACAAGAACAAAAAACAAAGTTAAACAAAATATATAAATTAGCTTTTATATATGGAATAATGATGGATACAATAAGGGTATTAGTAGTTATTATAACAATTATGACTTTTAAGACATCACTAAATTTAGGAATACTAACAACAATATTTGCTATCTGTTCGATAATATCATTATATATGTTTAATAAATTGTACCAAAAGAAATATGCTAAAAAGGTATTGAGTTTATGCTCAATATTAATAGTGTTTGGAGTTATGGGACTAATTTTAAATATAAGTAGATCAACATTAATACTATATAATTTTATATATAGTATAACAATATATATTTTAGAAGTAATGTTCAAAATAAAAGCAGATGATATTGTTAAAGAATATTGTATACAAAATTGGATTATAGAATATCATACTTTTATAGAAGGATTTATGGATATTGGAAGAATAACAGGCTTTCTATTAATGTTAATAATAGGTTTATTAAATAATATTGTATATTTTAAGCTATTATTACTTATAGTTACAATATGCATACCTATATATTCTATAATTATGTATAAAGTTGAGAATAATTAATTTTGATGTTGATATATAGATCTAAGTAAAAAACTGGTTATGATATTAGAATTACTAATTGAATAAAAATATAATAAAGCTTTAAAAGTAAAATTTTAAGGTTTTATTTTTTTGACCTAAAATTATACTAAAAACAATTTTAAATGACACAAAATCGAATGTGAGACGAATAAAAACTAAACGAAAGGAGGATATTCAAATGAAAAAATTAAAAGGACTATGGATACCAGCAGAAATTTTATTAAATGAAGAATTATCAGATAAAGAAAAAATAATACTTGCAATAATTTTATATTTAAGTGAAGAAACTAAAAGCTGCTTTGCAAGTAATAAATATATTGCAAATATTGTAAATGTAACACATGAAAGAGTATCTAAAATTATAAGTTCATTAAAAGATAAAGGATATGTAAAAGTTAAATTAAAATATAAAACAGATAGCAAAGAAATAGAAGAAAGACAAATTACACCTATAGTCGAAAATATTAATAGGTATAGTCAAAAAGTTCAAGAGGGTATTGAAGAAAATAACTATTTAGATAGTCAAAAACAACCATACCCTATGGGCAAAAATGACAAAGATATAATAAATAATATAAAAAATAAAAAGATATATAATAATAGTTCAAATAGTAATAAGAAATATAAATCGGACTATAAAGGAAGAGATTATACAAACTTTGACTTTACTAAATTATATGCAAATGCAGATGCAT
>ERZ1643251.3910-NODE-3910-length-13388-cov-27.277132_pt1 | contig 13388 bp, 15 predicted proteins | sample MGYA00579261_ERZ1643251 | MGnify/ENA primary metagenome ERZ1643251 (study PRJEB29033, sample SAMEA4952267) | chicken gut metagenome | biome: Broiler Chicken; feature: Gastrointestinal Tract; material: Caecum | place: Ireland | collected 2018 | study: Broiler... | reverse complement strand
CTATAATATTAGAATTGTGATAATTTGTGCCATCTAATTCTAAATAAATAGCACACTCTTTATCAATTTTTATTTTACTTACATCATCAACAATTGTTATATTTATATCTTCTTCTTTTTTCTTTTCTTTTTTCAAAAATGAATAAAACTCCAATTCTTCATACAAACTATTTAATTTTTCAGTGCTACCTAAATATTTTAATTCATCAATATTAATGTCAATTGGTACTTCTTTATAAATGGTAGCTATTTCATAACTCATGTAAGCATTATCTTTATCTTGCTCTAGTTTTTCTTTTGTTTTACCTTTTATTTCATCAATATGTTCATATATACCATCTAATGTTTTATATTCTTGTAACAATTTTAAAGCTGTCTTTTCACCTATTCCTTTAACACCAGGAATATTATCTGATGCATCACCCATTAAAGCTTTTAAATCAATAATATTAATTGGCTTAATTCCATATTCTTTTGAAAATATGTCTTCATTATATCTTAAATAATCTTTTTGCTTTAATAATTTAATATCGATATCATTACTTATTAATTGTAATAAATCTTTATCACTACTGATAATTGTTCCAATAAAATTAGGATCTTTATTGCAATATTCAGCAAATGTTCCAATTATATCATCGGCTTCATAATTATCTATTTCATAATACTTAATTCCCATAGCATTTAATAATTCCTTAGCTTTAGGGAATTGTAATTTTAATTCATTGGGAGTCTCTATTCTACCTTGTTTATAAAAATCATATTTATTATGTCTAAAAGTTTTTCCTTTATCAAAAGCTACCATTATATAAGTTGGTTTTTCTTCTTCGATTATTTTATTCATCATATTAGTAAAACCAAATAAAGCATTAGTTGGGAATCCTTTACTATTTTTCATAAAATTACCAGTATATGCAGTAGCATAATAACTTCTAAACAAAAGATTATTACCGTCAACTAATATTATCTTTTCCATAACCTTCACCTTTAATTATTATATCATAGATATTAAAAAAATGACTATAAAAGTCATAGAATCTTTTTATTATTTTTTTATAATATCTTTTATTTTTTCATATTTATTAACAAAAAAAATGTTTATTACAAACATTTTAAATTCAAACTTGGTGGAGAATAGGGGACTCGAACCCCTGACCCTCTGCGTGCAAGGCAGATGCTCTAGCCAACTGAGCTAATTCCCCAAGTGCATTAATAATATAGCACATAAGAATAACATTTGTCAATAATTTATTGTAATTTTTAATAATTTTTCGTTTTGGACAAATTTACAATAAATGGTGTCCACGTTAGGAATTGAACCTACAATCTTTCCCTTCGGAGAGGAATATTCTATCCATTAAACTACGTGGACATATTAACATTATAGCATATTATTTAAATTTCAAATATTTTTTTCTTTATTTCACTCATTGTTTTTGGCTCAGAATCCAAATATTTACATACATCATCATAAAATGTTTTTATTACATAACTTGGCTTAGATAATAAATCATCATCTTTTTTAAATTCTCTTATTTGAGGAATGGTTTGAATAAAATCATATAATTCCAACGGAAATATATTATCACATATATTAGAAAAAATACTGACCATATTTTCTTTAAACAATTTATCTGGATCTAAATCTACTTTTTCATACCACATAGTATCAATAAGGAAAAATCTACTATTGTTATAGAACATATTAGCAGAAAAAACATCAAAAACACTAATTCCATAATTTGATAATTTCCTTGTAGAAATTTCCAAATCTTCAAATGCTTTTATAAGATTAAAAATTTTGACATTATAAAGTCCTTTATCAACTAAATTACCATTTACATATTTCATCAACACACCAATTATCTGTTCTTTTAAAAACACAACATTTTTAGCAAAAATATAATTTGCTATATCAATGTTTTTAAATTGTAAAAGTTGATTTTCATCTACTATAGGATAATATATTTCTCCACATAAATATTTAAATACAGTTTTTCTTGAGAGCCTATAACAAATACCTTCTGCTCCTCTATCTATATATTGCAATTTTTTTATAAAACTATTTAATTCTCTTCTGTTTTTAAAATGTAAATTTTCCATCCAAATCACCAATGAAATATAATATCAAATTTTTTCTATTTGTCAAATTGTTTTAAATAATTATATAAACTTAAAGATACATTCTTAGGTAGCATACTTTCTAATTCTTCTAAACTTAATTCCTTCAATTTATTTAAACTTTTATATTTTTTTAACAATAAAGTTCTTCTTTTTTCCCCTATTCCTTCAATATTACTTAATACACTTTCTAAACTTCCTTTACTTCTTAATTGTTTATGATAATTAATAGTATAATTATGCACTTCATCTTGCATTCTTTCTAAATAGTGAAATAAATTAGATTTTTTATCAATATCTATTTCAATTATCGGATCAAAAGCTAATAATTTACTAGTGGCATGTTTATCATCTTTTTTTAATCCTACAACCATGATATCTAAATTTAATTGTTCTAATATTTCTCGTGCAATATTAATCTGGCCTATTCCACCATCAACAATTATTAAATCTGGTTTATCTAAATTATCTTTTAATACTCTAAAGTATCTTCTATATATAACTTCTCTCATTGTACCATAATCATCATTTTTATCTACAGTTATTTTATATTTACGATATTCATTTTTAGCTTCTTTTCCATCGATATAAACAACCATCCCAGATACGTTAAAATTACCAAACAAATTAGAATTATCAAATATTTCAATTCGATCTAGTTTATCTAATTTCAAAATGTTTTTTAATTCTTCATTAGCAATACTTGTTTTTTCTTCATCTTTTTTGATTAATTCAAATTTTTCATTTAATAATATTTTAGCATTATTACATGCCATATCAACTATTTTTTTCTTATCACCTTTTATTGGACTAAAAACTTTAATATTTAAATATTCACTTAATAAGTTAGTATCAATATTATCGGTCACTAATATTTCTTTTGGTTTAATAATATCTTTATCATAAAATTTAGCAATATAACTATTTAATGTATCATCTACTTCATCAATTAAAGGAAATATTTTTGAATGTTTACCTATTAATTTAGATCCTCTTATAAAAAATACTTCTATAGATAAATATCCTTTATCAGTATAATATCCAAAGACATCTCGATCAACGTTGTCACCCATTTCAACTTGTTGTTTAGTTAAAACCAGTTCAATATAATCTAATAATTCTTTTAATTCTTTAGCCTTTTCATAATGCATTAATTCACTTTCTTTTAACATTTCTTCTTTAATTTTATTAGATACAATACTATGATCACCTTTTAAAAATTTTACTATTTCATTTTTCATTTCATTTATTTTATTAATATCAACATTGTTGGTACAATAACCTAAACATTGGTTAATGTGATAATATAAGCAAGGTTTCTTATTATAAGTAGTACATTTTCTTAAAGGATAAATTCTATTTAATAAATTAACGGTATTTCTAGCTGCAGTAACATTAGGATAAGGTCCATATAAATGATTAGTATTTTTCTTTCTATTAATTGTTCTTACAATTGATAATCTAGGAACTCTTTCATCAGTTAATTCAATATAAGGATAACTTTTATCATCACGTAATAATATATTATATTTAGGATTATATTGTTTAATTAAGTTATTTTCTAAAATTAATGCTTCCATTTCGCTATTAACAACAACATAATCAAAATCTTTTATTTCACTTACTAATTTTGCTGTTTTACCAAAATGTGTACCTCTAAAATAAGAACTTAATCTATTTTTTAATTTCTTAGCTTTACCAACATAAATAATATTATTATCTTTATTTTTCATTAAATAGCACCCTGGTTTTTGAGGTACTAAAGATAATTTTTCTTTAATCATTTTATCACTTCCTAAAATCACATTTTTGACATAACTCTTCTACTAATTTATTATTGTTAAAATTAGTTATAATATTTTTAGTTCTTTCTTTATTTAAAATATCACCAAATTCTTCTTTTAATACATTACCCAAGTTAATTACACCTGTATCTAAACAACAAGGAACTACTGTTCCATCAACTAATATACCCAAATGAGTTTTTAAGCCATAGCAAGTTCCTCTATCAGATATAAATTTATTATTTAAACTTGGCCAAGTAAATTCTTTATCTCTATTTAAATAAATATTATTTTTTAATTTGAAATTATTAGTTACTTCATCTTTATAATCATAATATTTTAAAACTTGCTTCAACAAATTATCATTTGTCCAGAATCTGTAAACTATTTGTACTCCTTTACTACTTAAATAATCTCCACATTTTAAAACATCTAAAAGTTTATCTTCATTTAAACTATGTAGTGATATATTAATTTGTCTAACATTATCTAATAATTTGTATTTTTTACTTAATAAAGTTCCATTAGTGGTAATATTAACTTGTTTATTATATTTAAAACATAAATTTAAAATATTTTCTATTTTAGAATGAATTAATGGTTCTCCTTTAATGTGTAAATACAAATAATCAGTATAATCATTTATTTGTTTTAAAATATGCTCAAAATCATCTAAACTCATCTCTTGTTTTTTTCTATTATCCTTAGAACAAAAAGGACAATTTAAATTACAAATATTAGTTATTTCAATATAAATTTTTTTAAACTTTTTCATATTTACTATTTTATCACATTCTAGACTTATTTAAAATAATAAGATATAATTAAATATGGTGATTAAATGATTTCAGTTGTTGATAATATAAATACAATTATTATTAATAAATCAAAATTTATTGCTCTAACTTATCATATTGATAGTTTAAATGAAATAAATAATAAATTAGAAGAAGTTAAAAAAATATATAAAGATGCTACTCACTATTGTTATGCCTATATCTTAGATAATTTTGAAAAAGCAAGTGATGATGGTGAGCCATCTGGTACAGCTGGCCTTCCTATTTTAAATGTTTTGAAAAAAGAAAATTTAAATCATGTATTATGTATTGTTATAAGATATTTTGGTGGTATTAAATTAGGTGCTGGTGGACTAATAAGAGCTTATTCTAATGCTACTAAAGAAAGTATTATTACAAAAAAATATAACAAAGGTTATTTAATTAAAGTTGATATTGATTATAATAATATTAAACAAATTGAATATCAATTAAATAATAGCATTATAATTGAAAAAAATTTCAATGAAAATCCTTATTATGTTGTTAAAATAACTAAAGAAGAATTAAATAAATTAAAAATAAAATATAATATAATTAAAGAAATATATGTGGAGGAATTATGAAATATTTAATAATTTTTTTATTTTTATTAATACCAATTAATATCAATGCTTTAGAAATAAATTCTAGCCATGCAATTTTATATAACATGAATGAAAATACTGTTTTATTTGAAAAAGAGGCAGATACTAGAACTTATATAGCTAGTTTAACTAAAATAATGACTACCATAGTAGCAATCGAAAATATTGATGACATAAATGAATATGTTACTATTCCTTATGAAGCTTTAGAAGGATTAATTGAAGCTAATGCATCTGTTGCAGGATTTAAATTAGGTCAAATTGTAACATATAAAGATCTATTATATGGAATTCTACTTCCATCAGGAGCTGATGCAGCAAAAACCGTAGCCTATTATATAGCAGGAAGTGAAGAAAAATTTGTTGATTTAATGAATGAAAAAGCTGAAAATTTAGGATTAACTAATACCCATTTTGCTAACACATCAGGATTAGATACTGATAATCATTATTCAACAGTAAGAGATATAAGTATTATTTTAAAATATGCATTACAAAATGAAACATTTAAAGAAATATATACAACTAATACATATACTACAAGTGATAATTCATTGACTTTTAAAAGTGTTTATTCTAATTATTTAAATAGATATGATTTAGAAAATAAATATATTTATGGTTCAAAAACAGGTTATACTACCCTTGCAGGTTATTGCTTGTCAACAATAGCAAATTATGATGGTGTAGAATATATGTTAATAACAACTAATGCTGATGGAACAAGTAATTATCCCCTACATATCATGGATGCTAATATGATATATGACTATTTCATAAATAACTACCATTATTTAAACATCATAAATAAAAATGATTTATTAATAACATTAGACACAAAAAATAGTAAAGAAGATAAATTAGAAATAAAATCTAATGAAACAATTTCTAAATATTTAAACAAAAATATTACCAATAAAGATTTATCATTTGAATATAATGGATTAAATGAAATAGACTATTTTACTAAAAAAGGACAAATAGGTACTTTAAATATTAAATTAAATGATGAAACATTAGAATCGATTTCAATAATGTATAATGGTGGATTAACATTTTCTTTTATTAGTTTATATCTTGATAATCTTATCATATCATTACCGATTACACTTCTTATATTAGTATTAATATTAAAATTAAGACCTAAAAAGTCTTAATTTTTTTATAATTTAAATTAACAAAAAAAGTGCTTATTAAGCACCCATTTGTTTTGCAACTTCGCTAGCGAAATCTTCTTCTCTTTTTTCCATTCCTTCGCCAACTTCAAATCTTACCATATTATCAATAGTACCACCATTATTTTTAACATAAGTTAAAACATTGATACTATCATCTTTAACGAAAGATTGTTCTTCTAAACATGATTCTTGATAGAATTTTAATAATCTACCTTCAACCATTTTTTCAGCTATATTAGCAGGTTTTCCTTCTTCCATAGCTTGTTTTTTAAGTACTTCTCTTTCATTATCAACTAATTCTTTAGCTAACTCATCTCTTCTTACAACAGTAGGTCTCATAGCTGCTGCATGCATTGCAACATCTTTAGCAACTTCTTCTGTTGTATTAGATAAAGTTACTAATACAGCAATTTTTCCACCCATGTGTAAATAAGAACCAAATACTTGATTATCTTCTTTAGTTAATTTTTCAAATCTTCTGAAAGATAACTTTTCACCAATTTTAGCTGTTTTACTAACAATTAAATCTTCGATAGTTTCTCCATCAACATTTAATTTTAAAACATCTTCATTAGTTTTAACATCATTATTAATAATAGCTTTTAAAATAGTATCTACTAATGATTTGAATTCTTCGTTTTTAGCAACAAAATCTGTTTCTGAATTTACTTCAACAATAACAGCTTTATTACCATCTATTAAAGTAGCAGCTAAACCTTCAGCAGCAATTCTATCTGCTTTTTTAGCAGCTTTACTAATTCCTTTTTCTCTTAACCAGTTGATAGCTTCATCTATAGAACCATTTGTGGCTTCTAAGGCTTTTTTACAATCAAGCATACCAGCACCAGTTGCTTCTCTTAATTCTTTTACTAAACTAGCACTTATCATTATTATCTCTCCTTATTTTAAAGCTTCTAATAATTCAGCTTTTTTCATAGTTGAATAACCTTTGATTTCTTTTTCTTTAGCTAAATCTCTTAATTCAGCTACAGTTAAAGATTCTAAATCAACTTTTTTTTCTTCAACTTTAGTTTCATTTTTTACTTCTTCTTTTACTTGTTTTTTTTCTTCTTTTTTGAAATCTTTTTTGTTAAAAGCTTTTTTTAATGGTTTATTTTCTTTTCTTGGTCTTTCTTCTCTTTTTTTAACTGTTTCTAAAGCTTTTTGCATAACTTCAGTAGCATTTTCTTCTTTTTTATCATTGGCATAATCAATTATTTCTCCACCATTTGCTTCGATAACTGCATTAGCCATAGCACTTGTAATTAATTTTACAGCTCTAATAGCATCATCATTAGCAGGTATTACATAATCAACCATATCAGGATCACAATTAGTATCAACAATTCCAAATACTGGAATATTTAATTTTCTTGCTTCTCTTATAGCAATTTCTTCTTTAGAAGGATCTACAATATATAAAGCTTGAGGTAATTTAGTCATTTCTCTAATACCACATAATAAGTTATCTAATTTAGCATATTCTTTCTTTAATCCAATAACTTCTTTTTTAGGTAATAAATCAAATGTTCCATCAGCTTCCATTTTTTCAATTTCTTCTAATCTTCTAATTCTTCTTCTAATTGTTTTGAAATTAGTTAAAGTTCCCCCTAACCATCTTTCAGTTACATAATAAGAATTTGATCTAATTGCTTCTTCTTTAATAGCTTCTTGAGCTTGTTTTCTAGTACCAACAAATAAAACTTTACCACCATTTGCAGTGATTTCTTTTAATGCTGCATAAGCTTCATCGATTTTTTTAGCTGTTTTTTGTAAATCGATAATATAGATTTCATCTCTAGAAGTATAGATGTATTCCTTCATTTTAGGATTCCATCTTTTTGTTTGATGTCCGAAGTGAACACCAGCTTCAAGTAAATAACTCATTGACACAACTGCCATTTTTAATTCCTCCTTTTGTTATTACTTCGAGATATTTCAAAATTACACCACTTATAAAAGCACTAGGCATAAAAATCCATATCTGTGTATATTTACATTTTCTATAATAGCAATCCCCGAATGTAGACGGTTTAAAAAAGCCATTAATATTATATCATAAAGTTTTTAAAAATAAACATATTTTTTTAAATTTATTAATATAATTTTAATAGATTATGGAGGAATTATAATGATAAATAAAAAAAGTATATGGTTTTTAACTTTATTTAGTCTTATTTTAGTATTAAGTGTTTATTATATTACTATGCCAAGTGAATTACTAATTAGTACAAACGGAAATTATACGGAAGAAGAACCTACTACTAATATAACTGAAAGTACTGTTTTAGTGGCATTAAGATTAGAAGCTGAAGAAGAATTATTAAAAGAGATGGAAAATCTACAATTAATATTAAATGGGGATGGAACAATTGAAGAAAAAAATGAAGCTTTTGATAAAATGAAACAACTAAATAAAAACAAAGGTGAAGAAGAAAAATTAGAAAACAAAATTAAAGAAGTACACAATTTAGAAAGCTTTGTTAAAATTAAAAATAATCAAATTGAAATTACTGTTAAAAAAGACGAATTTGATTCTTCCTTAGCAAACAATATTATGAGAACAATTCAAGAATTATATGAAGAAGAAAAATATATAACAGTTAAATTTGTAAAATAGGCTTTTTCTCTCACTTATTTTTTTAAGGTACATAGAATAATATGAAGAACTATAAACCACCTTAAGGAAGTGAGGAAAATATGTCTAAAAGTGTTCTAACAAAAAGGGAAAAACAAGTTTTTGATTTATTAATATTAAACAATACAACACACCAAATAGCTACCAAATTAAAAATAAGCGAAAAAACTGTTAGAAATCACATTTCTAATGTTATGCAAAAACTTGGTGTCAAAGGGCGTGCCGGTGCTGTTATAGAACTTTTAAAATTAAAGGAAATTTCATTGTAAAAAGGTATATAAAACCTTTTTTTTCATACTATTTATTAGGTGATTGTATGCTAAAGAAAAAAATGATTAGAAAAATCATTGTTTCCACTTCTGCTCTATTTGCTTTATTTTTGATTTATATGATACCAAATGAGAAATTAGATATCAAACAAAATTTAGAATACGTTAATTTAGAAGTTGTAACAAATACAATTTATTTATTAGATGATGATAATTATTTAGGAAAAACTGATGTCGTTGTTAATAGTACGTCAATTGAAGATAAAGTAAAAGAACTAGTTGAAGTGCTAATTAGTGGTGGTGAGGGTGAAAATAAAATTCCTAGTGGTTTTAAATCAATATTACCAAGTGAAACTAAAATTTTAAGTGTTAAATATGAAAATAATTTAATTAAAATAGATTTTTCAAAAGATTTACTAAATATAAATAAAGATTTGGAAGAAAAAATGATTGAAGCTTTAATTTATACAATAACTTCTATTGAGGATGTTGAAAAAGTAATAATATATGTTGAAGGAAATGTATTAAGTAAATTGCCTCAAACAAATATAACATTACCTAGTACCTTGGATAGAAATTTTGGAATTAACAAGACATATGATTTTACTTCTACTAAAGATTTAAATCAAGTCACAATATATTATTTAAACAAACATAATGACAATTATTATTATGTTCCTGTAACCAAATATTTAAATGACAATAGAGATAAGATAAAAATAATTATTGATGAACTAACAAGTACAAATACCTATAATACTAATTTGTTAAGTTATTTAAATAGCAATACTGAAATATTAGCAATAGAAGAACAACCAGATATTTTAGAACTTACATTCAATTCTTATATATTTTCTGATGTTGATAATAAAGATATTTTAGAAGAAGTCGTTTATACAATTTGTTTATCAGTTAAAGATAATTATGATGTAGATGAAGTTGTCATTAAAAATGAAAATGAAGAAATATTAAAGACAGTTTTAAAAGAAATAAAATAACTCAAATTCGAGTTATTTTTCGTCTATATTTTTCTTTACTTCTATTTCTTTAGCATCAATCATTCCTTCAACAAATCCATATGCTATATTAGCAACAGCAATTACCGATAAAGCAATTAATTTAATTATTTCGTTATTATTATTGCTAAATAATGTAGCTATAGCAATAATATTTGTTAATAAAGTAATTAAAAATTTTCTAGATTTCATTTTTTCTATCATCTTGTAACCTCCTAAAGTATTTTATGTAATCTCATAAAAATCAAATTGTATTATAATACAAAAAAACTCGATTAAAATCGAGTCATAATCTTAATGGTGTCATAGTGGTATACGTTTGGAAATTTTTATTAAGGTTAATTTCTATAATAAGTATATCATAATTTTACATTTTTGATTAACAAATTTGTATAATTTTATATAAAACAAACAAAATTAAAATAATCTATGATAAAATAATTATAGAAAGGAGTTTTTTTATGAAAAAATGGCTAAAAATTATATTGAATATTGTAGGATGTACTATATTCTTTGTTTTATTATCTTCAATAATAGATTATTTTACGAGTGACATAGAATTCGGCTATGCTATTTCTTTGGCAATGATAATGATATATTTAATAATTCTATCAGTGATTTCATATTTTAGAGGTTTAAAAGTTATAAAATCCGGTGAATTTTCTTCTTTGTCATCAGCAATACTACCAGTTATTATTGTGGGCATTTGCTCATCCCATAATGATTATGGTTGGGCTAAATCTTTGAATCAAACAAGAGGGACAGTAAGTTCTATTGAAAAATTCGATGATAGTGGTTCTTTAATTCAATTTTTTGTTTACACATTATACTATTTTGGATTATGGAATCTATTATTATTTTTAGGCAGTTTCTCAATAATCGATTATTATAAAGTAAATAATAATATTAATTTCAATAATGTTTCTAATACATTATTAACAATTGCCTTTATTTCAATAATGGCAGGAACAATAATAGTAATATTATATGGTATTATAAAAGCAATAAAAAATAAAAAATAATTTGCTTAGCTTTATGACTTGCTAAAATTATGCTATAAGGGTTTCAAAAGGGAATTTTCCATTTGCACATCGTTATTGGCTCTGCCGATAGCGTAGTGTGTTACTCTATTGCAATCAATAAATTTTATATACATATAATGTAAATTATAACATATAATAGTAATGTCAGATATTTGACAAAATCATAGTTTTATGATATATTTTAATTACTCATCTGACTAGTATCAGAAGGAGCATCAGAAAAAGGATTGATTTTAGACCAATCCTTTTTCCGTTTTATGAATTATATTTTGTATATTCTTTTAATAAATCTTCTCGTCTATCTTTTCTATCAACTACATAGGCAGTAACTAATTGATAATAATTATTTCTTTTTTCTAAGATAACGATATAATCATATTTTTCAAAAAATATTTTTGTTCGGAGGATTGAATTTTTTCCTAAATATGGTGCAGTCCATATTTTTATTTTAGGACAATCTTCTGTACAATATTTACATTTTTCAAATTCCGTTATCATCTTAGAAATAAACGGAATATATTTTACTCTTTCTTCTTTATATAATCTAATTTTACTTCTTTTATCTTGTTCAGATATAACATGAAAGAAACCTTGGACTTTATTATCTTCAATAGGAATTTCTCTAACCTTAACAGGCATCCCATTAAACTTAATTTCTTGTTTTATTAAATTATCTTTAAAAACTAAATATGCTCTATTGTGATAATCTTTTAGTATTTCATCTTTTTTTCTATCTAAAGCTTTAAAATTTATTTCACAGCTCATTATTTTTGACTTCTCCAATGAAATATATTAAATTTTTTATTGCTACTTGAAGAATTTAGCATAAATGAAATATTAAATTTCTTTTCAATATAATTTACTAATTCAAGTTTAGATTTACTACTTTTTAATTCTCGAATATCATAACCAATGGCTCCAATTACCAAATCTGACAATTGTATTAACTGCACTTCATCAGACCTAATTGCCTGAACCTTTTTAACATTATATATATTGTATTTGCTTAATATTTCTGCTAATTTTCTATTCTTCATTGCAGAACGTGAATCTTTAATGTCAAGATAAATGTTATAATCAATTATACTTTCAGAAACAATATAATTAAGTAAATAGTAATACATTTTATAATACCAATCATCATAAGTCTGGTGAAATAATTCATGATCCAAGGATTTTTTATCATGAGCAATCCATCCTCTAAATGATAAATTTTCATTATACAATAAATCTATCAATTCTTTGTACATATCAATTTTATTATTAGAAACTTTAGTCCATTTTATTTCCGTATTGGGATTAAGCCCGTATTTTATTTTAATTTTCTTAATTTTATTAGAAATATAATTAACATCTTTTTTTAAACAATAAACACATCCTAAAACCATAAATTCAACATTATCATGTTCAAGATGACAGCTTTCATCAGCGTAAACATTAATTTCTACATTATTTTTCATTTATTTCCTCCTTTGTAAAGCTAGATAATGTCATTATTATACCATATTTTCTACAATTCTAAATCATCTTTAGAATAATAGTTATCAATATCTCCATAATCAAACAATTCATCTTCTTTATCAGTGTCTTTTACTATATCGTAAATATCATCTTTATCAAAATCATCATTGTCATAATAGTCTTTTATTTCGTTTATAGTGACTTCTTTCACATTGCCTTTACCAATTTGTAGTAACTCTCTAAAAAAGTGTTTTATTGCCTTTAAAATGGCTCTCATGTAAGAAACAAGATTATTGTTTTATTGCTCTAACTTCTGATTTTTAATACTTAAGTATTTAACTTCCTTTTGGATATTCTCATTTTCTTTTTCGAGATATTTATATGATTTAGCATATTCATTAACTTCATCATAAACTTTTTGTATTTTAGGTTGCATTTCCATAACTTTTTTACTT
>ERZ1643251.3908-NODE-3908-length-13396-cov-17.771306_pt1 | contig 13396 bp, 18 predicted proteins | sample MGYA00579261_ERZ1643251 | MGnify/ENA primary metagenome ERZ1643251 (study PRJEB29033, sample SAMEA4952267) | chicken gut metagenome | biome: Broiler Chicken; feature: Gastrointestinal Tract; material: Caecum | place: Ireland | collected 2018 | study: Broiler... | reverse complement strand
GAGTACGCAGACCGGAATACCTTGTGGAACGCCGCCGAAGCCATAGAAAAACAATAGAACTCCCAGCTTGCCCGGAGGTTCGTGTTTGCCATATGCCAACAAAAAAATTGAAGAATTGGACACTCGCCGCCAGACCATTTCAAAGGCGATTGGAGAATTGTCCGTTGAAACAATGTCACCCCAGAAGGAACAGGAGCTTTCCTATTATCTTGACCACTGGGACAGCATTGACTTTGACGACAAAAGAAAAGCCGCTGACGGCCTGATTATTTCAATCAGCGCAACCAGCGACCACGTTCAAGTAGAGTGGAAAATCTGAACACTCTTGATTTTGCCACTCTACTTACTTTCAAATCTAACATTTCTTTTTAATCTTGTTTGTACCCCTTGTACACCGATGCTTGACTCGGTTTTTGAATGACTGATATAATGAAGGCAATCAACCACGATGATTCAAAAGAAGGTGACAGCGATGAAAAAGATTGTACCTCGTCATACCGCTTTATTATTGATTGGTGCATTGCTGAGCGTTATGGCGGCTTGTACGGCACCGCAGCCGACACCACAGGCAGCATCCAGCGATGATGCACCAACAGCATCGCCCGTCTCAACCTCAGTCCCTGCCACTGTGGAAACTGCGCCCGCTTTTCCCTACCGGGAGTCTGTGGACGCAGCACAGCGAGCCGAAGAATATTTTTATGAGCGCATGAATGACTCGGCCAATAGCCATTATGCCGTTTTTGAATCTATCTCTGCGTCAGCCCTTCCCTACGAGGAATGTATGAAGAATGAGGAGATTAAAACCTTGCTTTCTTTCGGGGCGGAAGAATCCGGCAAAGCCTATCTTCAGCGCCTGGCTGATGGGGAAGCGATTTTGGTTCGTGTGCATTTTTATGTAGAGTATCAGCCGGAGGCAAATTATCTGGGGATGCAGTACAGCGACGGACTGAACGCGGTTTATATTCTGGTTCCCGTTGATGCATCAAGCCCCTGTGAACAGTTGAGCGGATGGCATAGCGAACAGCCCGAGGGGTATGCTCCGCGCCGTATCGAAGAAGCGGATACGCTGGGGCTGACAACCTATCAGTACCGAATGTTGGTGCATCAGTGCAGCGCCATGGCAACGGCTGGACTTCGGGATTTCACCTCACCAAACGATTGGTCAGAGGAAGAACTTTATGCTTATCTGTACTGCCGTGCGCAGGATTTCGGCATTCAGGAAGCAGCTTGGCAAAGCGAAAATCCGTCCGGCTATGCCAACATGTTTCTCACCATTGATTTTACGCCGGAAGACGACTGGAGTATGAGTACGCGGTTTCTGCCGCAAGAATGGCCGGGCTTTTCGCAGGAGCAAATCCGCACATACGATGCCAAATTAGAAAGCCGTGCAGTGCCGGGCTATGACAGTGAAAATCCTTTGTGGCAATTTTCCCGCAAAGATGACCAAATTACAGCGCAGCTGATGCTGCCGGACAATACGATTTCCCAAACGTATACATTTGCCCTGCATGAAGGATTTGATTCTTCCACCGTTTGGAATGGGCGCACTTACTGTATCGCGGGAAACGCTTTTTCGGTGACATAACACATCTGCATCCATGATGACATAAAAAAGCCTTGCGGCAAAGCGATTGCTTTCGCCGCAAGGCTTTTGCTGTTGAATTCCATTCAAACAAGCGTTCCATGCGCTGCTTCATGGTTTGAATGGTTCAAAATAAATTTTCATACGCGGAACAGATTTGTTCCACTGCAGCATCAAAATTTGCGGCATCCGTATCAATGCACAAGTCGTACCCATCCAATGCACCCCAAACAGAACCGGTGTAGGACTCGTAATATTTTTTACGCCGTTTATCCATCTTGCGCACCAAACGCGCCGCTTTCTCATGCGATAAATTTTCCTGCTGCATCTTGCGCTGAATACGCTTTTCCAGCGGGGCACGGATAAAAACTTTCAGCAGCTTTACATCGGCTTCTCTCAGCACATAATCGGCGCATCGCCCTACAAAAATGCAGCTTTCTCTGGCCGCAATATGGCGAATTTCATGGCTTTGCAATTCAAACAGCACTTTGGAAGTCGGCAAGCCGCGGGTAACGTGGTAATTCCCCTCGTGTACGGTTTGGTACAAAAAGGGATTGGTTGCCGTCTCGTCCGCAGATTCCATCATTTTTTCCGAAAGTTCCCCATACCGGCATGCCAAGTGAAACAAATCTTTTTCATAAACCCGGATGCCCAGTCGTGTGCCTGTACGCACGGCAATCTCATGGCCTCCGCTGCCAAATTCACGCGCAATGCAAATAATTTTATTGGCCATTTTCTTTTATCCCTCCTTGAAGCAGCTGCTGTGTCACTGCATCGGGAACCTCAACCGCACTGTTATGTCCATCTCTGTATTGACCATGGTATCGTCCAGCTGAACGCTCATGGAAAGGGTCATCGCATTTTCGGGCTGTTCGGCAAAATCTTTCAGCAATTCATATGCATCTGCCGCGGCTCCGAACTTCACACATACCAGTGCACACACGACCGCGATTGCCAGCACCGCAATAACCAGCAAGATGATCCGCTTTTTCTTTTTAGCAGGCCGGTGCGGCAGGTTTGCCTTTGGCGCCTCGGCATTGTGAGCCGGAGTGGGCGTTCGTTTCTGTTTCCCGCGGCGGCTCTTGCTAATTCCGAACAGCACAAGCAGAATCACAGCAAATACAATGGCGTATTGCAGCCACACGCTGAGGGCGTGTACCACAGCCACATCTACCTCGGGAGAGGCCACTGTGAACACCAGATAGCTGCCAAACGCAGTGCTGGACACTTTCTGCCATCCGTCGTTCGTTCGCACAAATACAGAGTAATCCTCTGTCACTTCATCCGGTGCAAGATATCGAATGGTATAGCTTTCCTGCGAAGTGTCTGAGCAAGAAACGTGCCATTGTTCTGTCGCCAGTTTTCCTCCCACCAGCTCGGGGTTTTCGGCCTGGGTAATGGTGAGAGTCGTTTCATCGTCAAAATCGCCATCCATCAAAAAGACAGCTCGGCCACTTGCACGGGAAGTGGATGTTGTGATAGGATAAAGTCAATCTGAAATAAGTTTCAAGGAGGTATCGCCATGAAACGAGAATTAGGGCTTGCACGATGCGGACTTGCGTGTTGTCTGTGTTCGGAAAATGAGCATTGTTCCGGCTGCGATTCGGGCGAATGTCCCGATAAAGATTGTTGTGAAAATCGAAAATGCTCCCTTTCCAAAAACATTGCACATTGCTATGAATGCAGTGAAGCTTGCAGAAAAGGACTGTTGGCAAAAATCAAACCTTATGCTTTTACAGAGTTTGCAAGAAAATACGGTGAAAACACGCTTTTAGATTGCCTTGAGAAAAACGAAAAAAACGGTGTAATTTATCACCGTGAAGGCATCAACGGTGATTATGACGATTTTAACGACGCAGAAGCGCTGATTCAATTTATTTGGACTGGCCGAAGGTAAAACTGTTATGTATTACTATATCGCTCAAAAAAGAAAGGATGATTTTTCGTGCAAGAAAGTACAAAACTCTTTTTAATCAATCAATGCTTCTAAAGTTGGAGTTACAGGAGCGAGAGGCCAATCGCATTAACCGTATGGTGAAAACAGCAGGGTTCCGTGTACTGAAAACCCTGGATGAGTTTGTCTGGAATTCTGCCATTGAACTTCCCAGCGGTTTAACGCAGGAATATATGACCGATCTGCACTTTCTCACTCCCAAGGAAAACCTGATCTTTATGGGAACAGTTGGTACAGGTAAGACACATCTTGCCACGGCCATTGCCCTGAAAGCTTGCCAGGAGGGGCGAAAAGTGCGGTTCTTTACCGCAGCTGGTCTTGCCAATCTCCTGCTCGAGAAGAACAACAAAGGCACTCTCAACAACTTCCTCGGCTCACTGAAAAAAGTGGAGCTGATTGTGATTGACAAAATTGGCTTTGTACCGCTGCACAAGGACGCAGCCGAGCTGCTGTTCCAGGTGATTTCTGACTGCTACGAGCGCAAGAGCCTGATTATTACCTCCAACTTGGAGTTTTCTCAGTGGAACACCGTCTTTGGAGACAACAGGCTGACGGCAGCTCTGGTTGACCGGCTAATCCACCACAGCCATATTGTGATTTTCTCCGGTGAAAGCTACCGGCTTACACAGTCCATGCACCGGCAGCGGATCTCTTTTTGAACAAGGGCTTTGGGGCTCCAAAACTCTTGCAAAAGAGCTCGCCCTGTTAGCGCACCAAAAGGTGTGCGTTGGGGCTCGCCACATGCAGTCCAGACATGTTTATTGGGTGTTGAAGGTGCTCACTTTTTTGACGCCCTTTTGCAAGACTTTTTTATTGACAAACACACTCAGTCAAATAGCACCTCTCCACACCTAGGAAACATGTACTATTATTTTCTAATACGGTGTGCTATAATTTTCAAAAGAAAACGACTGTAAACAGCTCCTAAAGAGTAATGAGGTGGCAAAATACGGAATGTTACAAATTGCAATTTGCGATGATTCTCAGGCATGCATCGCTGAAATATACAATTATACTGAAAGCTATTTTCAGCAACGTCATATAAGCGCCAGTATTGATACTTTTTCAAGTGCAGACAATCTGCTTGAAAAAGATTGCTCTATCTATGATATTTTTCTCCTTGATGTTCGAATGGAGTCGATTAATGGGCTAGCTGCTGGAAAGCAAGTCCGGCAAGTTAACAGCAAAGCCATCATCGTTTACATATCAGAGATGATTGAATATGCGCCGATGGCGTATGAGGTTCAAGCTTTTCGATATTTACTGAAAAGTGATCTTGCGAATGCATATTCACGATGTTTTGATGAAATAATTGAAGAATTACAGAGACAAAAAGCCACCTTTCCAATCAAAACAGATTTGGGAAACTATTATGTTCCCATTAAAGACATACTATATATAGAAAGTAGGAAGAGACTCGTAACCTTTCACCTATCTAAAGAGACTTCAGCCATACGTCAGGAATTTGAATGTTATGGAAAGCTTACAGATTTGGAACACACTCTATCTCCCTATGGATTCGTTCTGTTGCAGCGTGGATTTCTTGTAAATATGGAAAGAATTCTTTTTATTAGCAAAACACAGGCAACTTTGGACTCCGGATTAACAATACCGGTTAGTGAAAAGAACCATAACGAAATCATTCGGCAGTACAACCTGTGGAAGGGGGTAGTAGGATGGAAGAAATGAACATCTTTTTGCTTAATTTCGCATTACTTCTTTTAGACATTATAGGTTCTTTATCCTGTGCATTGTTATGTGATGCGCTGCTTCACAGTAAAGTGACGTTTGGACGAAAAGCCATTGCTTTTGTTGCAATGCTAGTAGCCTCCTATATAATTACTTTGATACCCGTACTTTCATCTTTCCCAATAAAGCAGGTTTTATTGGTTATACTCTTAACCGGCTATTGCCATGTTAGCTATAGAGGTGGACTAACTCTCAAATTTCTTTGTTCTATATTCAGTTATTCTATTCTCCTGATAGCCGATACTGCCGCTATATTTGCATTTGTCAATATACAGCGGAAATCACGCGAAGAGATCTTTGCAAGCCAAGGTTCATACTTTTTGTGTGCAGCTTTCACACATCTTATAATATTCGCGGTTTGCTTTAGTGTGTGGAAATTTTTGCATACGAGGAATAAATTGTCCAGTCTATCTTTGGCGGACTGGTGTGCCGCCATCATCTTTCTGCTTATTTCCATTATAACAATGGCAATTCTATTTCGCGAAACTGTACATGAAGGAACAGTCAGCAATCTGGTAATTATGGATATTATCGGTCTGCTCGGTGCTGACATCGCATTGATGTTTCTATTAAATCGCATTGAGCAGGAAGGGCTTACCCGGCAAGAAAACCTTATTCTGCGCCGTGAATTAAAAACGCAGAACGACTCTGCTGAAGCCTTGAGTCGCCTTTACTCACAGCAGCGAAAGATGACCCATGATTTCAAAAGCCACCTATCAACGATCAAATATCTTCTTGCGCAAAACAAAGTACCTGACATCAACAAATATTTGGATGATTTATTACGAACAGAACAACTTAACTCAATTGTTATCGATACTAATAACCCTATTATCGATGCCGTACTCAACCAAAAGTATAGTGTTGCCCAAAGCTTTGGCATACAAATGGAGTTCGAAGTGAATGACTTGTCGCACTTTCCTCTGTCGAACGAGGAATGTGTTGTTATTCTATCGAATCTCCTCGATAACGCTATTGAAGCTTGTTCTGGATGTCACGGTGAGAAACTTATCCGAGTTCGCATGAAAAAGGAAAAGTATGAAAGCATCCTTTCCATTGTAAATACAACAAGCGATTCCATTGATGTGTCAGATCATCTACCTACGACGACAAAACCAGTGAAAATACTTCATGGTTATGGACTTCAAAATGTGTGTTCCATATTAGAACAGCACGGTGCGTTCCCTGCTCTTGAATGTCAAAATGGCTGGTTTCAGTTTTCCACAGTTCTTAGCTGAAAGCGATTTGGGAACAGTTTTTTGCCGTTTGGGAACAAATTCCTTGTGATTCAATAATTATATGCTACCTTTTTAACTAGAGGTGATGAGCAGTGCTCTTCTCTTTAGCTGAAAAGGTAGCTATTTTTTTATCAGCCGCCACATGATACCACTTGATGATCGTGATTGGGCAATATACGCACTACAGCGATATATTTCAGCTGCGTTCTTCTATCCCATTTTATTCTTTCTTGGTTGCCTCTGTTGTGACGCATTTACATCACTCATTTTTTTCGCTGTTTTCACTGGGTTGCGTCATCGCATTGGAGGACACCATGCGAAAACGCCATTACGTTGCTTTGCCATTTCAATTTGTATATTGATTTTTGGACTTGGCGTTTATCCAACGATGACCTGGTTATTACCTGATACATTTGATGTCGTTGTCTGCTTTTCTGCTGGTGTGTTTATTTGGATCATTGGCCCTTGTAAAGACCCTCGCATTCAAATGGATTTGTCCGAATACAGAGTTAATAGAAAACAAAGTCACCTTTTCATCATCATTATTTGGATTAGTGCCGCAGCTCTTTTATATATTTTCAATTTGCGGGCATATGCAAAAGCTGTTACAGCAGCAACCGCTCTTGCGGCAATGCTGTTATTGGCAGGAATATATCAAGTTGGAGGAATTAGAAATGAACAAAATCAACAATGCTCTTGAAAAGATGATGGCTATCCTGATTACTAAGGGTATCCAAAAAGAACAGAAGGGAGTCGCAGGCTGTTGGGGATGGGACTACCAGGCACAACGTCCTACTCAATCTATGAATGCTGTAAACCAAAAGTAAATTATCAAGCCAAACAAAAACCATATCGACTTTTTCCACACACAAAGGGAGCCTTTCGATGCAAGTAAATTCGTGTGAAGTTTGCTGTGACTTAATACCGTTGGTGGCTGATGATGTTGCTGAACCATCAAGCAAAGAATATGTCATCCAGCACATTAATCACTGTGAATCATGTCGGCAATACTACCGAAAAGAACTGGAACGCACAACCGCATTTAATGATGAAGTGCGTGACCGCAAAGTGATGCATCGACTTTATACTTCTGAAAAGAAACGCCTATCTCGCTTTTTGTGGGCGGCCTCTTTACTGGTTGTATCGCCGCAGTCGTGCTTAAAGCAATTTTGAAAACTTTCTCATGATTAAGATTCCGGCGTAGGAATTTTAATATTGCAAGCGGTGAAGGAACAATTGGAGGACTGAATTATGTTTTAAATTTGTCAAAATGATTTCTGCAATTCTCTGCGTAGCGCTCGTCATGTCCATGACTGCGGTTGTCGGCTTTGCTAACAACCATACCGACACGCGGTGGGACTTTTTCGTTACCAACGCTGACTCCAAAACTGAGGAGCGTCAGAAGGTTGATTCCTCTCCCATGTATGTTAAATACGAATCCGGCCAGCACGATGTTCTCCACACAGCCTGCTACGCTGGTAAGCAGAACGTAACGACGACTGCGGAACACTATGTCCCTGTCAGCCGCTATCAGGAAGTATTTGTTCCGAACTACGGTCTCAGCATGAATGGAGGGTGGGTCAGTGCACACTTCTCTTCCGTATCCCTCACCAAGCTCGGGTCTGCCAGTGGTCTGTGGAGTCCGGATAGCGTTTAAATGAATCAAATCTGCTGAAACAAAACACTTTATCTCTTTACCGCTTGCAAAATTTATTACGGGCATCTCTTTGGGCTACTCTGTTGCGAATGATTTTCGCTGCCGACTTTACCAGGTACAAATTTATTGTGCTGTTGAAGATCGCGTCGATTACTCGATTGCCAGTGGCCAAGGAGATGTCCTTTCTCATAACAAATTGACTAATGAGGTGTTAATCATATGAAAAAAGTATTATCGGCTGTCGCACTGCTGTTATTAGTTTGCTTGTCAGGTTGCGGTAACTCAGCGCCAATCTTTTCGGATTCTCCAGATGCACCGGATAAAACTCAAAGTACAGAGGGAACCAGTTTGAATGACAACAGTGTGTCTCTTAGCCTCGACTCAGGTGAAAAGGTTACGGCTACATTAGTGAATGCCGAATTCTGCACCAATCTCTCTGATCTGGTTGCGGACACTGAAAAGTGGTCACTGATGGATAACACAATAAATATTGTAGGTGAAGATGGACAACTGAACCCGCGAGTCCTCAATAGCGGCGATGTACCTGCAGAAATTCTTCTGGTAAAACAATGCTATACCAATATATCGGATACCACAATTGACTTGAGTCTGCTCTCAAACAAAGTAGCCGGGCTTGACCCTGTCACGCACAATGCCATTGAAGATCTAACGGGTCCTCGTCATTATTGCGCAGTGTATCTTTCTGTTTCTGAAGAAGGGCTTCAGAAAGATACTGATAGGGGCTTTTGGATCGTGAGCCTACCTCAGGGAAAAACTGTCGAAGTTACAATCGGCTATGCTGTACCACAGAATTTGGAAGGCAAAGAAATCCAATATACATTTTCGCCTTTCGGTGATACGGATCAGGATAGCGCCACTGCATCTGTGAGGTTTTAATCGTGAACAAAAGTAGTACTTTGCTAAAGATTCATTTGCGTTGTGCGTTCACTAGCCGCGGGTTTTGGCTATCTTTAGCTATATCAACCACTTTGGTAATATGGCAAATTATAAGCGCCTATACACCGATTGTTACATCCGGTCCTTACCCAAGTTCAGTCTTTGCACGGTGGATCGGCGGAGAGTTCCATACTCTAGCTGGGCAATTATTCTATATCCTGCTACCTCTAATATGTGCTTTGCCTTTTCAGAGTCGATACTTTTTAGACAAGAGAGACGGCTATATAAAAAGCTTGTCACTTTACGCATCAAAGCGTGATTTGTTTTTTGCTTATTATATTGCAAATTACATTGTGAGTTTTTCTGTAGCAGTAATACCGCTCCTGCTTAATCTGTTGTCATCTGCAATGCTGTATCCTTCGCTTAAACCTCAACCGCTGTTATCGTTTTTGCCGAGCAATCAAAATGCATTGATGGTAGACTTGTTCTATTCTAATCCCTGGGTCTATTGCCTTCTTTACATTGGAATGATCGGACTGTTCATGGCAGCACTCTCTTGCGTTGGTCTGGCCTTTAGTCCTTGTATGAAGAATGTATTTTTCGTGATTTCCTCTCCGTTTATTGGATACTTCATTATGATCTTTGCCTTAGAGGAGTTTGATTTGGTTTCATATTGTCCACTCTATTTTCTCCAACCTACTCAAATTGATTTTGCAACATGGCCATTGTATCTCATTTATCTGCTGGCGATGCTAATCGTTTCTGTTATTTTGTTTCGAAAGCAGGTGAACGAATGTGAAATTCTGTAATCTTTTGTTATATGATCTGCGCCAGGGAATCCTCAAACCTTGGACCAAACTGATACCATTGATTGCGTTGGTTGTTGTAGCTCTAATTGGAGCTAATCGCTATTATGCTGATCAAGGAATACTTTTGTCATCTGGCGAGTGCCTTGCATATCTCTTCTTGGGAGACTTTCCTTATTCACCAAATAGCTCACAGCCCTTTAAGGTACCTCTCCTATGGTTTCTTATTCAGATTTATTTGCCATACTATTTGGGGAACTATCCAACAAACGATCTGAAGGGCGTCGGGAAAAACACCCTTCTCAAAGTTAATGGCCGCAAGATATGGTGGATTGGTAAAGTGATTTGGGCTATCATTGGCTGTCTATTGTATATGGCATTGCTGACAATTCTATGTTTCCTATTTGGCTTACTAAACAAGCAACCTACTTTCGCAATATCGTCAGACTATATTGATGCAATTCTTATGTCTGACGCTTTCTCGCTTCTCGACAAGTGGCAGCTGATTTATATCATTGTCCTCCCTTTATTGGCGATGATTTCACTCTCATTGTTACAGTTAATGCTAAACTTTGCTTGGCGCCCATTCTGCAGCTTGGTGATTGTAGTATCTTTATATGTAGCGACTGCTTATATGGTATCTCCCTATCTACCCAGTTCGTACAGTATGTTACTTCGCAATCAATACAGTATTCAGCATGGTGTATCTGGACAATTTGGGATACCATATCTATGCATTTGTAGCGTCGCTTTTGCAACTATGGGATATTTTGTGTTTTCTCACTATGATATACTAGACAATTCAAAGGAGGTCTGATGATGAATATCGACTTATGCGGAATTTGCAAAGAAATTCGTGGAACTCCGATTTTACAAGACATAACGATTTCTCTTGAGAGCGGCCATATATACGGATTTAAAGGAAAAAATGGAAGCGGAAAAACCATGTTAATGAGAATGATCTGCGGCTTCATCTATCCTACATCCGGAACACTGCTATTCGATGAGAAACCACTTAAAAGAGGAGATGCTCCTTCTTTCAAAATCGGCGCATTGATTGAAAATCCTGCATTTCTTCTTGAATACACTGGTTATGAAAATCTTAAGTTTCTTGCTAGTTTGCAAGGGGATATAACTGACTATGAAGTACGGGAAGCCATTGCTCAAGTAGGTCTGTCTCCGAATGATGAACGGAAATACAAAAAGTACTCCTTAGGTATGAAGCAAAGATTAGGTATAGCTGCTGCAATAATGGGCACACCTGATGTTGTGATTTTAGATGAGCCGATGAACGCACTAGATGAAAAGGGCATTGCAATGGTTGGGCAATTGATTCTGATGCTAAAACAAAAAGGATCTCTTGTTATTCTATCCAACCACGATAGCCAAGATCTAAATCAGTTCAGTGATGAGGTCTTTGTCCTTGTAGACGGAAAAATTGTGAATTCGTATATTCCAGCCAAACACGAGGAGAAAATACCATGAAAAACAAGAAGAGACTTCTTTTAATGGTCATCGCTATAATAGTTTTTATTCTCGCCTTGACTATTCGATATGTCTATCTCAATTCGTACTGGCCTAATCCATCAATTTACTCCATCACTATGGGCAATATCGTCGAAGTTGATCAAGTTGAATACTCAGTTCAAGAAGTAAAAATCGGTTCTACTGAAGATATTCTAAGACTCTTCAATCCCTCTCTCTCTGAAAGTGATATTGAGTCTGTCTCAAAAGAACTTCAGCCATTACCGGAAGATCGGCAAGGGCATGCATTGCTTGCTGTAAAACTCACAATCACAAACAACTCGGATAAAGAACTGCTTACAAGCAACTGTTTCTTCCTCCCAATTTGTCAGGGAACTTGGAGTAATGGTGCTTCAGCATACGTTTTTCCTTATATAAACGACAGTTTCAAAAGTTCACTTGCACCTGGGGAAACAAATACTTATATCGTACCGTATAATCTGTACGAAGAGATGTTCAGCCCAGATGGTTGGGGAAAAATATCATCTGAAGATTTTTACCTGCTATTGCAGTATTACCCCCAAAAAATCGAACTCTCATTTACAGCTGAATCCATCAAGTAAAGGAGACCATCGATGTTTTGTTCCACAAAGTCTCACAAAATGAGACTATCATTCGTAGCTTTCCTTATACTTATACTGCTGTCCTTTATTGTCAGCCGAACCATTTTGAGCGTTGTTATCATCCCTACTACGTCTATGGAGCCGACAATACCTTCAGGAAATAGAGTTTTACTTAATCGGCTTTCTTATCTGTTTGAAGATCCCGAAGTCGGTGATGTAATTGCATTTTACCATGATGAAAAAATATATATCAAACGGATTATCGGTTGCCCTCTACAAAGAGTTGAATGTTCAAATGGAGTGGTTTACATCGATGGGAAAGCAGAATCATGTGTTTCGAACAAATCTTTTTACACCGATGACTTTCCATCATATACTCTTCCTGCTGATTGCTATTTTGTGTTAGGCGATAATCGTAGCAACTCGGACGACTCCCGTTTCTGGTCAAATCCTTATGTTTTCACTGAAGACATAATCGGCAAAATCATCTGAAATGGAGAGGTATTTTCTAATAGTAAAATGATGAAAAGCTACCATACTGGATTAACTTGGCAAGAAAGTTCCATGATCACCATAAGCTTACAGCATAAAAAGATATTCCGATCAACTCGTGTTCGTTGGAGACATGACCAAATTAATCATATCTCAGATTGAGAATAACCAGCGCCATGTTTGTGATGCCGAATTGCGGATTTTGGCCAGAGCACGGGGAGTAACCATGGAATGACTCGTCGGAGATGCTGATGAGCAGGACTATGGTCAAATATAATATAAAATGGGCCCGGCAAATGCAGTAGTGCATATGGCCGGGCTCTTTTCTGTGTAATGAAAAACAGCGGCAGGCTCAAATGAGTGCTGCAATTGTCAAGCAAAAGTAGACACAGAAAAATAAAGATACTTTTCGAAGAAAGCGATGTAAGAACTAAAGAGTGCCGCCTATAAAGAAACCAGCTTTGCAAATTAAGCCAAAGCTAGTTTTTTATTATCCATAAAAACATAAGGAAAAAGGCCACCGTCCAGTGAGCTTTTCCACTGGCTGAACGTCCCATCAATCCGCCCCGTAGGGGAAAGTGCTCTTTCAGGGACTCTACCCGGTTGTGCCGTGTCGCATTGCAGCGCGGACTTCCGCCGCTTGCACTGCTCTGCGGCACTGCCCAATGCTCCGCCGTCCCGGTTGTGCCATGTCGCACTGCTGCGCGGACTTCCGCCGCTTGCACTGCTCTGCGGCACTGCCCAATGCTCCGCTTCGCTTTCTCCGCCGCAGGCGGCGCTCAGCTCCGCATACCCGTGACCCGCATAGCGTACCGATGGAGTTTGAGCCTCTAAATACATCAAAAAAAGAAAACCCCCGACGCATGTCGGAGGTTTCTTTTTTGGTGCACTTTCAGTCGAGGGCGTTAAGAAAAAACTGCCCGCGGCAGTTTTT
>ERZ1643251.3907-NODE-3907-length-13398-cov-6.509930_pt1 | contig 13398 bp, 9 predicted proteins | sample MGYA00579261_ERZ1643251 | MGnify/ENA primary metagenome ERZ1643251 (study PRJEB29033, sample SAMEA4952267) | chicken gut metagenome | biome: Broiler Chicken; feature: Gastrointestinal Tract; material: Caecum | place: Ireland | collected 2018 | study: Broiler... | reverse complement strand
ACATGCGTTTATTATATGAGAATGACACAAGATTCTTACGTCAGTTCTAGGAGGAGAGAAGAGAATGAATACATCTTTATCATGGATTAAAAAATATGTGCCGGACCTGGATGTGACAGCCCAGGAATATACAGATGCCATGACTCTGTCAGGAACAAAGGTGGAAGGCTATGAGAAGCTGGACGCTGACCTGGATAAGATCGTCATTGGTCAGATCGAGAAAATCGAAAAACACCCAGATGCAGACAAACTCATTATCTGCCAGGTAAATATTGGAACAGAAACCATCCAGATCGTAACAGGAGCTCCTAATGTAAAAGAGGGAGACAAGGTTCCCGTAGTTTTGGAAGGCGGAAGAGTTGCAGGGGGACACGATGGTAAGAAGACTCCCGGCGGTATCCAGATCAAAGCTGGAAAATTAAGAGGTGTGGAGTCTTACGGAATGATGTGCTCCATTGAAGAGCTGGGTTCCACCAGAGAGTTTTATCCCGAAGCTCCGGAATATGGAATTTATATTTTCCCTGAAGACGCAGTAGTGGGAGAAAGCGCTATCCACGCTCTGGGACTGGACGACGTGATCTTTGAATATGAGATTACTTCCAACAGAGTGGACTGCTACAGTGTTATCGGTATTGCAAGAGAAGCTGCGGCAACTTTTAATAAAAAATTCGTTCCTCCTGTAGTTGAGGTAAAGGGAAACAGCGAAGACGCTCATGACTATGTAAAGGTTACTGTGGAAGATACAGAATTGTGCCCAAGATACTGTGCGAGAGTGGTAAAAAATGTAAAAATCGGACCTTCTCCAAAATGGATGCAGAGATGTCTGGCAGCCAACGGTATCCGCCCTATCAACAATCTGGTAGATATTACCAATTACGTTATGGAAGAGTTTGGACAGCCTATGCATGCCTATGACATGGATACAGTTGCAGGACAGGAAATCGTTGTCCGCCGGGCAAAGGATGGAGAAAAATTTGTGACCCTGGATGGCCAGGAGAGAACTCTGGATGATTCTGTGCTGATGATCTGCGACGGTGAAAAGCCTATTGGTCTGGCCGGTATCATGGGAGGAGAGAACTCTATGATCACAGACCATGTTTCTACTGTACTTTTTGAGGCAGCTAATTTCAACGGAGTAAATATCCGTCTTTCCAGCAAAAAGGCAGGGCTTCGTACAGACGCTTCCGGAAAGTTCGAGAAAGGTCTGGATCCCAATAATGCCCAGGCAGCTATTGACAGAGCCTGCCAGCTGGTGGAAGAATTCGGCTGCGGCGAAGTCGTAGGAGGAATGGTGGATGTATACACCACAAAGAAAGAGCCTGTACGGGTTCCTTTCGAGCCGGAGAAGATCAACAACCTTCTGGGTACAGAACTGTCCAAAGAGGAAATGCTGGAGTATTTAAACAGAGTAGAACTGGCATATGATGAGAAGACTAACGAAATCGTAGCGCCTACTTTCCGCCATGATATTTTCCGTACTGCGGACCTGGCAGAGGAAGTAGCAAGATTCTATGGATATGATAATATTCCTACCACTCTTCCAAAGGGAGAGGCCACTACAGGAAAACTGCCTTTTGATCTGCGTATCCAGCAGACAGCCAGAGATATGGCAGAGTTCAACGGATTTTCTCAGGGATACTGCTATTCCTTTGAGAGCCCTAAAGTATTTGACAAGCTTTTGCTGCCCGCAGATGATCCTCACAGAAATGCCATTGTGATCGCAAATCCTCTGGGAGAAGACTTCAGCATTATGCGTACCCTTTCCTTAAACGGTATGCTCACTTCTCTGGGAACTAACTACAAGAGAAGAAATAAGAATGTCCGCCTGTATGAGATGGGAAATATCTATATTCCAAAGGCTCTTCCATTAACAGAGCTGCCTGATGAGAGAATGATCTTTACTCTGGGTATGTACGGGGATGGAGATTTCTATACCATGAAAGGCGTGGTAGAGGAATTCCTGGATAAGATCGGTATGAGCAGCAAGGAAGACTATGACCCCAATGCAGGAAAGACCTTCCTTCATCCGGGACGCCAGGCAAATATTGTCTATGAAGGAACTGTTATCGGTTATATGGGAGAGGTGCATCCTACTGTTGCAGCCTCCTATGGAATTGGCGACAGAGCTTATGTAGCTGTGCTGGATATGCCCTCTATCATGAAGTTTGCTACCTTTGACAGAAAGTATGAAGGAATCGCAAAATTCCCTGCAGTGAGCCGTGATATCAGTATGGTGGTGCCGAAAAATATTCTGGCAGGCCAGATTGAGCATATCATTGCCCAGAGGGGAGGCAAGATCCTGGAGAGCTATGAACTTTTCGATATTTATGAAGGAAGCCAGATCCAGGAGGGCTATAAGTCTATGGCCTACTCTGTAACCTTCAGAGCTAAGGACAGGACTTTGGAAGATGCTGATGTAAATGCAGCTATGAAGAAAATCCTGAATGGTCTGGAAGGACTGGGAATCGAGCTGAGAAAATAAAAACGGACTGAGATGCAGCCGGGCATAAAAGGAGTATGTATAAGTGAAGATTTATATTGTACGACATGGAGAAACCTGCTGGAATGTCCAGAGGCGGCTTCAGGGCGCTTCAGACACAGAACTAAATGAAAAAGGGACAGCCCTGGCTGAGATTACGGGAAAGGCACTGAAAGAGGTGCCTTTTTCCTGCTGTTTCACCAGCCCCTTAAAAAGAGCCAGGGACACGGCAAAGCTGGTGCTGGGAGAACGGGAAATCCCTATTTATGATGACGAAAGGATCCGGGAGATTTCCTTCGGCGTATGGGAGGGGAAGGACTCCGCCCTTCTTCCCCAGGAAATGCTGGACAACTTTTTCCATCACCCGGAAAAGTATATTCCCCCGGAAGGAGGAGAACCCCTGCCTCATATTCTTCAGAGAACAAAGGACTTCTGGAAGGACATTACCTCCCGAAAAGAACTTCAGGACAAGACGGTGCTTATCGCATCCCATGGCTGTGCCATACGGGCCCTTCTCCATAATGTATATAAGGAAGAAGGGCTGGAAAATTACTGGCATGGGAAAGTGCCGCCTAACTGCTGTGTGAACATAGTGGAAGTCCGGGAAGGAAAGGCAGCGCTGCTGGAGGAAGATAAGGTGTATTATCATTGAACTGCTTGACAAATCCTGCCTGATGATATATAACAAGACATTGCAGACCAGAGCAGAAACTGCCAAAACAGGGACTGATGTCCCAGGTTAGAATACAGCGGCAGGAAAATTCTTTTGGTCTCAGAGTATTTGGAAGATAGGAATAGATTATGAAAACATCAGATTTTTATTATGACCTGCCGGAGGAGCTGATCGCCCAGGACCCTCTTGCAGACAGATCCTCCTCCAGGCTTATGCACCTGGATAAGAAAACAGGAGAAATTACCCATACAGACTTTAAGCATGTGATCGATTACCTGAATCCGGGAGACTGCCTGGTAATCAATGATACAAAGGTAATCCCTGCCCGGCTTTATGGAAGCAAGATCGGCACAGAGGCTGGTATAGAAATCCTGCTTTTAAAGAGAAAGGGAGATAATATCTGGGAGACTCTGGTAAAACCGGGGAAAAAGGCGAAAGTAGGAACCAGGATCAGTTTTGGCGATGGCCTTCTGATCGGAGAGGTTATTGATATCGTAGAGGAAGGAAATCGTTTGATCCGCTTTGAATATGAGGGGATTTTCGAGGAAATCCTGGATAAGCTGGGAGAGATGCCTCTGCCTCCTTATATCACCCATAAGCTTCAGGATAAAAACCGGTATCAGACGGTCTATGCCAAACATGAGGGCAGTGCGGCAGCTCCCACAGCAGGTCTTCATTTTACTCAGGAACTTCTTCACCAGATAGAGGAAAAGGGTGTGAAGATTGCCCATGTAACCCTTCACGTAGGGCTGGGAACTTTTCGTCCGGTAAAGGTAGACGATGTAGAAAGCCACCATATGCACTCGGAGTTTTATGTGGTGGAAGAAGACCAGGCGAAACTGATCAATGATACGAAGAAAGCGGGAAAAAGAGTTATTTCTGTAGGAACCACAAGCTGCAGGACCCTGGAATCTGCTACAGATGAGAATGGAATCCTTCAGGCTAAGAGCGGCTGGACGGAAATTTTTATTTATCCGGGATATCAGTTTAAAATGATTGATGCTCTGATCACCAACTTCCATCTGCCGGAATCCACCCTTTTGATGCTGGTGTCTGCACTGGCAGGAAAGGAGCATATCCTGGCGGCCTATGAAGAGGCAGTGAAGGAAAGGTATCGGTTCTTTAGCTTTGGAGATGCCATGATTATTGAATAAGATTCAGAAACAGATTATTGTTAAGAAAGAGAATTAAAGTTACAGGAAACCCTGTCGGACAGTCAAGGACGACAGGGCTTTTTGGCATTAAAGAACCTATAGATGATAGATTATCATCTATAATACTATTGAGTTAAACAAAAAATCATTATTGCCTGTTGAACTTCCAGCAGGCATTTCTTAAATTCATATCCGACAAAAAATGGGATTCGATAACTTCTTTGGAAACTTCCTCTCCGCAATAAAATGGTGGGCAAGGATTTAGGACAGCACTGGGATTTGCTTTTTCCATTACCTTCGTGGTAACTTGACAATTTTTAAAATCTGTAAGAATATCCGAGGATAATGGCTCGGTACAGATAATATCTTTGCCAATTACAGCCTCGTAAATATTATAATAAGTTACCAGGTCATCAATTTCATAACCTTTTCCACAACATTGTTCCAATGAAAATCCCATGACTTCAGAAGCTTCCTTCCATGCCAATCCTATATTTCCTCGCTCACCGACAAATAAAAAGCGATCTCTTAGAAAATTTTTCCGCATTTTAGAGAGAGCATACATGTCAGATAAAACTTCGCAAGGGTGATTTACATCTGTCATAGCGTTGATGACAGGTACTTTTAAATAAACAGACATCTTTTCTAATAAGCTAATATCTTTATGACGAACAATGACTAAATCAGCCCAGTTATTTAAATAGCCACAGACATCTTTTAGATCTTCCTTTTTATTTAAAGTTTCTGATGGGAAAAGAATTGGATGACCACCTAACAGATAAATTCCTTTTTCAAAAGTTACTCTTGTTCGAATACTGGAGTTAGGGAAAAATAAAATTACACTTTTCCCTTTGAATACGTTCTGGTATTCGCCCTTTTTGACTTTGTCTGTTAATGAGAATATATGATAAATATCATTTTGGGTATAGTCTGTTAGTCTGATAAAACTTTTCAAGTCAAAACCTCCCTAAATTTGAATGATAATAGAATGCATTAAGTTTATTATATCGGAAATTAATCCTTAACATTAAAAAAGATTATAGTAAGCAGCAAGAAACCATGCTATAATTTTTTTGTTACCGCCTCCTACACTGGTGACAGGAAGGGGGTGAGTTCCATGGAATTATTCACTTCACTTGTTATCGCTGTTGTGGCGGGTGTGATTTGCCATCTCATCTGCAAATGGTTGGACGGCGATAAATAGTCGGTAACCAGCCTGTGGGTATAAACCTTCCCACTTCTAAAGTAGGAATAGAAAACCCCAGTGCTGCAACACTGGGGTTTTCGTTGTAGTCAAGCTCCATGGACTATTCACTTCACTTTGCCTACAGGCATTATAGCATATGCAAATCCGCTTTGCAATATGCAGAGCCGACGTTAATGATTTCCCGTTAATGATTTCTGACTACTCTGCGGTAGATAAACACAGAAATCACCCCGGTCACAGCTTCTGCAATCCAGAATGCATTCCAGACTCCTGCAGGACCAAAAGCTCTGCCAAGGAGGAAAGCAGCGGGGATAATGATCACCACATAGCGGAGCAGGGAGATAATAAGAGAAGGGGTTCCCTTTCCCAGGCCTTCCAGGGCGCCGCAGGAGGTGATGGATAAGGTGGAGACCAGGAAACCTCCACTGATGATCCGAAGGGCCAGGCTTCCTGCTTCTATAGTCTGAGGATTTTCTGTAAACAGTCCCATAAGCTGATCAGGGATCAGAAGACAGATGACGGTTCCGATGACCATGATACAGCCGTCAATAGCCAGGGTAGTGAGATAAATTTTATTTACTCTGTGATATTCCTTTGCACCGTAATTATACCCTACCAGAGGCCGGATCCCCTGGATGATGCCGTTGGCAGGAAGATATAAAAAAGTCTGGAGCTTATAGTAAATTCCCAGGATCGTTACATAAATCTGGGAAAAAGAAGCCAGAATCACATTCAGGGAGGTAATCAGCAGGGATGGAAGGGCGATGTTCAGAGAAGCCGGAATGCCAATGGAATATAACCGGGCCGTAAGCCCCTTTTCCCTCACCAGATGCTGAATCCCGATATGGAGAGGAAGGGTCCCTGAAAAATAGACTCCCAGATAGATCACAAGGGATACTACCTGTCCCAGCCCGGTGGCCAGGGCTGCTCCTTCGATTCCCATTTCCGGGCAGGGACCAAGGCCGAAGATCATGATGGGGTCCAGGATAATATTAGTGATACATCCAGCCATAAGACTGACCATACTGACGGTCATCTGGCCGGTAGACTGGAAGATTTTTTCAAAAGAAATCCCCAGAGTAATTATGGGAGAAAAGGCAAATACGATCATGGAATAGCGCATACCCAGATCAAATAGAGAAGCCTGGGAAGTAAACATCCGGAGAAAGGCAGGCATTAGGGCAATGGAGCCAACAGCCAGCAGCAATCCATGGAACAGAGCCAGAACAAGTCCCCAGGTAGCCGCCCGGTTGGCCTTTTCTTTTTCCGAAGCGCCCAGATAAAATGCAATGACGGCATTGATCCCTACGCCAAAACCAATGGCGATGGCATTGATAAAGTTCTGGACAGGATAGACCAGGGATAGGGCCGTCATGGCGTCTTCGCTGATCTTTGCCACAAAAAAACTGTCTACAATATTGTACAGAGAATTCACCAGCATAGAGATCATCATAGGAAATCCCATGGATAAGATCAGAGAGAATACTGGTTTTTCCTTCATAAAAGTTTCGTTCATTTTTCTTATCACTCCTTGTGTAATAATATTTACTGCCGCTATGAGCAAAAGAAAAGCCACATAATCACCGACGGCGATTATGTGGCGAAAAATGGGATGCTCCCAGAAAAATCCACATGGAATTTTAGCAGTTCCATTATATGCAGAACCTTCCAAGATTGTCAAGATATTATTTAACAAGAAAATACGTTGAACTGCGAAAGGATTCGTTTTATAATCAAAGAGATTGAAAGAACAGAAGAACCAGACAAGGAGTAAGGGTATGAAAGTAGTGATTGCGATTGATTCATTTAAAGGGAGCCTGTCTTCTCTGGAGGCAGGAGAGGCAGCAAAAAGGGGAATATTGAAAAGTAATCCTCAGGCACAGGTAGAGATCAGACCGCTGGCAGATGGAGGCGAAGGAACCGTAGAAGCATTGGTCCAGGGAATGGGAGGACGTACCTGTAAAGTGACAGTTACAGGACCTCTTGGAAATCCGGTAGAGGCAGAATATGGAATTGTAGGAGAGAACACGGCGGTAATCGAAATGTCTGCGGCAGCAGGAATTACCCTGGTTCCGGACCAGATGAGAAATCCTCTCTATACCACTACCTATGGAGTAGGAGAAATGATAAAAGATGCTGTTGAAAAGGGATGCAGAAGATTTCTGGTGGGAATCGGAGGCAGTGCTACCAATGATGGAGGAGTGGGGATGCTCCAGGCTCTGGGTTATGAATTTTTGGATGCTGAAGGGAACGAGGTTCCTCTGGGGGCCAGAGGGCTGGAACAGCTGTCAGCCATCAAAGACGAAAAAGTTCTTCCCCAGTTAAAGGAATGTGAGTTCCGTGTTGCCTGCGATGTGGTAAATCCTCTGTGCGGACCTCAGGGCAGCAGCGCCATCTATGGTCCTCAGAAGGGGGCAGATGCGGAAATGATCGACAAGATGGATAAGTGGCTGGGTGCTTATGCAGAGCTGGCTGGAAAAACTTTTCCTCAGGCAGATCCAGAGAGACCGGGAACGGGAGCAGCAGGCGGCCTGGGATTTGCTTTTCTTACTTTTACAAACAGTGTTCTGGAATCTGGGATTCAGATCATTCTGGAAGAAACCAGGCTGGAAGATTATGTGAAAGATGCAGATGTGGTTGTTACCGGAGAAGGACGCCTTGACGGACAGACGGCTATGGGAAAAGCGCCTGTAGGAGTAGCCAGCCTTGCAAAAAAATACGGGAAGACTGTAGTTGCCTTTTCAGGAAGTGTGACCAGAGATGCAGTAAAATGCAATGAAAAAGGAATCGATGCATTTTTCCCTGTTGTCAGGGGAATCTCCACTTTGGAAGAAGCTATGGAGCCGGAGACTGCAGGGCAGAATCTGTCTGATACGGCAGAACAGGTATTCCGTCTTATAAATTTAAAATCTATATAAAGCAAAAAATATACCCTCTCTGAACAAGAGGCCTGTGTGTCCCTGTACAGAGAGGGTAGGATTTTCCCAGCACAAGACAGCTGGAAGGGACAGAAAGATGAAGGACAGAAAAGGAGAAGAGAATGGAAACAGCGAAAAAGCCAGAGGGCTGGAGCCGGAAAATTTATCTGGAACTGACGCCTCCAAGCCAGGAGGATAATGCCTCAGATCAGGAGCGGATTTTGAGGGCTCTGAGAGGAGAATATAGAGAGGTCAGCTGCAGCCTTCTAGTCTTAAAGAAGCTCTATCCTCTCTGCTGCCAGGCTGACTGGAAGATTACACTGCTTCTTGTATGGAACGGGAAAAGCTGGGAACTGGCAGATATAGAACCGGGAGATACTTCAGGTGAACATTATGGGTTCTGCACGGATTTGGGGAGTACGACTTTAGCCGGAGAGCTGGTAGACATGAATACGGGGAAAGTTCTCTGGCAGAAATCTGTGTTTAACCATCAGATTGCCTATGGGGAAGATATTCTTACAAGGATTTTTTACGGAAAGGACAATCCTCAGAAGCTGGAAGAAATCAGGAAAGCCACAGTAGACAGCTTTTTGGAACTATTTGAAAAAATGGAGCAGGATACCGGAATCTCCGGGGAGCAGTGTGCTTCTATGGTCATAGCGGGAAACACTACAATGATGCATTTCCTCTATGGTCTGGACGCTTTCTGCGTATTTTCCGCCCCTTACGCAGTGCGCACCCTGAAACCGGACTGCTATAGAGCCGTGGACCTGGGATTTCCTTTAAAAGGATATGTATACGCTTATCCTGGACAGGCGAACTATCTGGGAGGAGATATTTTAAGCGGTATAGTAGAAACAGAAATATACAAAGGGGAAGAGATTTCGGTTTTTCTGGATATCGGGACTAACGGAGAACTGGTCATTGGAAATAAGGATTTCCTGGTGGCAGGTGCAGGCGCTGCAGGACCGGCTTTGGAAGGCGGTGTAGTAAAAACCGGTATGCGGGCGGAACCAGGAGCCGTGGACCAGGTTCATATAGAAAATGGACAGGTACAGATCCATGTGATCGGTGAAAGGGCGCCGGCAGGAATCTGCGGTTCCGGTATTGTGGATCTGCTGGCTGAGATGTTTCTCAATGGCTGGATCGATGTAAGAGGACGTTATGTGGAGGAAGCTTCTGAAAAAATCCTGGAAGTAGAGGGAGAACTGGCTGCCGAATATGGGCCCGGCCTCTTTTTCTTCCAGAAGGACATAGAAGAGTTTCTGAAGACAAAAGCCGCAGCCGGGACCATGGTGGAATATATGATGGGAGAATTGGGACTGGAAATGAAGGATATTGGGCGTTTTTATGTGGCAGGAGCCTTTGGAACCCATATTTCTAAAGAGGCTGGAATTACTGTAGGGCTTTATCCGGATATTCCCAGAGACAGGCTTCTTCTTCCGGGAAACAGTTCCCTGGCCGGCGCAAGGAAAATGCTTCTCCACAAAGAGATTAAGGAAGAGGTGGAGAAAATCCTGGATAAGATGACCTATATCCAGTTTGGGGCTGTAGACAATTTCCTGCATCTCATGGTGGCGGCAGAGGCCATTCCCCATACAGATATCCACAGATATCCAACGGTGGAAAAACAATTGAAAAAAAGAGGACTGCTGTAGCAGGAAAGAGCCGGAAAATTCCGGGACATCTTCACTGGGGACAGCAGTCCTCTTTTTAATGCTGAAGACTTTGAAGGTCTTCGTAGAATTTCGGGTAAGAGATATTTACACAATCTGCCTGGGTAATCTCTGTCTCTCCTTCTGAAGCCAGCCCTGCTACAGCGAAGGACATGGCAATCCGGTGATCCAGATGACTGTCCAGCTGGGCTCCGTGGAGAAGAGGGCCTCCTTTAATGATCATACCATCTTCTGTAGGCGTTACATCGGCCCCCATAGCCTGTAAATGATGGACCATAATATCCAGGCGGTTAGATTCTTTTACTTTCAGTTCCTGGGCATCTCGGATCACTGTGACGCCTTCTGCAAAAGCAGCCATTACCGCTATGACAGGAAGTTCGTCGATGAGAGTGGGAATCAGCTCTCCCTGTATCACAGTACCTTTCAGGGAGCTGTATTTTACAAGAAGATCTGCCGCCGGTTCCTGACAGTGCTCACGCTGATTTAAAATCTGGATATTGGCGCCCATCTGCCGGCATACCCGTAGGATTCCGTCTCTGGTAGGATTGATTCCCACATTCTTGATCAAGATTTCAGAGCCTGGCACCAGAAGACCTGCGGCTATAAAATAGGCAGCGGAAGAAATATCTCCCGGTACCTGGACTTCCTGGCCGGTGAGAGCAGGTTCCGGTTCAATAGTTACAGTTGTATTTTGGCTTGTCACTGTGGCCCCAAAGGAGCGGAGCATTAACTCAGAATGGTTTCTGGAAAGGAATGGCTCTGTAACACTGGTAGACCCATCGGCGTAAAGACCTGCAAGAAGCACACAGGACTTCACCTGGGCGGAACTTACCGGGGAATTATAATGAATCCCTTTGAGAGGGCTGCCCTGGATCTCCAGGGGTACACAGTCGTTGCCACGGATGCTTTTTATATTTCCGCCCATAGCGGTAAGAGGAGTGATAATTCGTTTCATAGGCCTCTTCTGAATGGATTCGTCCCCGGTCAGAGCACTTTGAAAATTCTGGCCTGCCAGGATACCGCTGAGGAGACGGACAGTTGTGCCGCTGTTGCCTGCGTCCAGAATATCAGAAGGAGCAGTAAGGCCGTGGAGTCCTTTTCCATGGATAAGGATTTCACCCGGTTTTTTCTCGATTTCAATTCCCATTTTCTGAAAACACTCTATAGTGGAAAGACAGTCCGCACCCTCCAGAAAATTAGTAATACTGGTGGTACCCTTGGAAAGAGCGCCCAGCATTACACTGCGATGGGAGATGGATTTATCTCCCGGAACCGTCACTTCCCCTTTTAATGGAGCTGATTTGCTGAATTTCATAGATTTTTCTACCTCTCGTAAATAATATAATTTCGCTTTTTAAGCTGCTCTGCAGCAAGCTTCTGGGCTTCCTCTTCATAAAATTCGATTCGGAGAACGCCGTCTTCAAACTCCCGGTTGTGGACAATGCCGATATTTTTAATACTTATATTGTTCATGGAAAGAATCGTGGCAATGGTGGCAATGGCGCCTGTTTCGTCTACCACATCACAGTATAAGGTAAAAGATTTTTTCAGAGGACCGCTGGGAGCGTCACTGAAAGAATTCCGGTATTCCCGTGACTGGGCAAACATTTCATAGAGACCGTTCTCATCTCTCTGGTCTACCAGATACTTGGCCTGGACAATCTGCCGGATATACTCATCCAGGACTCTGGAAATATACTCCGGGTTCTCCAGGCAGATCTGCTGCCACATATGAGGAGAAGAAGAGGCAATCCTGGTAATATCCTTAAATCCTCCGGCGGCAATGGTCTTCATATGCTCCTGAGGAGAATCCAGTTTCTTTACTACGTTTACCAGAGAGGCTGCTACAATATGAGGCAGATGACTGACAGAGGCAGTGATAAAGTCGTGCTCATCCCAGGACAGGATTATAGGCAGGGCTCCGATAGAGGAAACCAGTTCTGTATAAGCACCGATTTTATCGAGTCCCGCTTCCTCCGATGGAGTAAGGATATAATAAGCATTTTCAATTAAGTGATCGGTAGAATATTCATAACCTGTTTTTTCGCTGCCGGCCATGGGATGACCACCGATAAAATTGCCCGCCATGCCAAGAGCAGTGATCTGACGGTGGATTTCTCCTTTTACACTTCCTACATCTGTGAGGATACAGCCTGGCCGTATGGTTTCTTTCAGCCAGGGGAGACACTCCAGATTATAATCTACTGTGGCGCAGAGAAAGATATAATCGCAGAGAGCAAAACGGGTATCCCGTTCTGTGCAGGGGATATCCACAATGCCGTCAAAGACTGCGTCCTCCAGAACCTCTTTGGTCCTGTTATAGGCCAGGATCTGGTAATCCGGATGAAATTTTCGAATCGCTTTTGCAATGGAGCCTCCGATGAGCCCCAGTCCGATAAAACCTATGGTGGTGGTTTCCATTTAAATGTGTACTCCTTCTGAAACTTAATATTCTGACATGCAGAGAGCTGATAAGCTGATACCTGGGTTCATGTACCAGTTTTGCTGACTACCAATAGTAATAATTTTATGATAGGTGTAGAAAAATGTCAACAGTTTAGTGCTTTAAAGTGAAAAATAAAGAGGGTTTACAACAAGTAGGGCAGAATACCCTGTGATTTCAGAATTGGTTTGTAAAAACCTTGTCTAATTTGAATGAAATACTTGAATTGTTGAGAAATTTTTAGTAGAATATACACATATTAAGTTTGGGAGGTATTACATATGGACGTTTTTAGAACCGACAGAATTAGAAATGTGGTCCTGCTCGGCCATGGCGGTGCCGGTAAGACGAGTCTGGTAGAAGCGATGGCTTATTTATCAGGTATTACAAGCCGCTTGGGGAAAGTGACAGATGGAAACACCGTGAGCGACTATGATAAAGAGGAGATAAAGAGAAAGTTTTCAATTTCAACATCTGTTGTACCAATCATATGGGGTAAGGTAAAAATCAATGTATTGGATACGCCAGGCTATTTCGACTTTGTGGGGGAAGTGGAAGAAGCTGTTGCAGCGGCAGATGCAGCTATTATCGTGGTTTCCGGTAAGGATGGCATTCAGGTAGGAACCCAGAAAGCATGGGAGCTTTGCGAGAAATATAAGCTTCCGAGAATGTTCTTTGTTACAGAGATGGATATTGACGATGTCAGCTATCGTCAGGTAGTGGAGGATCTTACAGAGATGTACGGAAAGAAGATCGCTCCTATCCATATGCCCATCCGTGAGGAAGGAAAATTTGTAGGATATGTAAATATCGTAAAACAGGCCGGAAGAAAATATATCGACAGAGGC
>ERZ1643251.3906-NODE-3906-length-13400-cov-5.936456_pt1 | contig 13400 bp, 13 predicted proteins | sample MGYA00579261_ERZ1643251 | MGnify/ENA primary metagenome ERZ1643251 (study PRJEB29033, sample SAMEA4952267) | chicken gut metagenome | biome: Broiler Chicken; feature: Gastrointestinal Tract; material: Caecum | place: Ireland | collected 2018 | study: Broiler... | reverse complement strand
GAGTGCGGAGAGCAGTTTTTCGGTGCCGACCACATAGTGGCTCGCAGGGAAAATGACGGCGTGCTTCAAAGAGGAAACCACCTTGCCTGTCACGACGTCCACTTCGCCGAGGCTGTCGATCTCGTCGCCGAAGAATTCCACGCGCACGGCGACTTCCGAGTTGGACGCGGGAAAGATCTCCACCACGTCCCCGCGCACGCGGAAGGTGGAACGCTTGAAGTCCATGTCGTTGCGCGAGTACTGAATGCCGACCAGCTTGGTGAGCAGTTCGTCGCGCGACATCTCCTGCCCCGGGCGCAGGGAGATCCCTAAGCGGAAGAACTCCTCGGGCGCGCCCAAACCGTAGATACATGACACCGAGGAAACCACAATGACATCGTCCCGCTCGCCCAGCGAACAGGTAGCCGCATTGCGCAGTTTATCGATCTCGTCGTTGGTCGAGGAATCCTTCTCGATATATGTATCTGTCGAAGGAATATAGCTCTCGGGCTGATAGTAATCGTAATAGGAGACAAAATACTCCACGCGGTTCTCAGGAAAAAAGGCGCGGAATTCATTGCACAGCTGCGCCGCAAGCGTCTTGTTATGCGCAATGACCAGCGCAGGCCGTCCGACGTTCTTGATGACGTTCGCCATCGTGAACGTCTTGCCGCTGCCCGTAACGCCCACCAGAACCTGCGTGCGGATGCCGTCCAGCACCCCCTCCGTCAGCTTTTCGATCGCCTGCGGCTGATCGCCTGTCGGCGCAAACGGCGCATGCAGTTTGAATTCATGATGTTCCATATTCATCCCTCCCGCACGCGCGTCAAGCCCCTTCTCTGCCGCCGCGGATGCTGACACATCGGGCGCAATTCCCGCATGGCGCGCAAACCACGTTTCAGACACAATCCCCGCACGGTATGCAAACAAAAGTTCATATATATCATACCGCAATCGGGGAAAATTGTCAACTTTTATATTGCATTCCGTTTGTGCAAATGCACTCTCCCCCGCAAGGTAATCGATCAAACTGAAAACGCAAACCTCATGAACCGAGCCGCGCGGCGGGCGATCAACAAATTTACGAGACAATGAGTTTGACCAAAAGGCCGAGAAGCGCCGATGCAAGGCCGCACAGCGCGGCGACCGCAAGCCGCAGGATAAACCTGCGTCGGTCGGTATGCGCACTGCGCACGAACGCCGTGCCCTTGGGCCGAAGCTCGACGACGTACGTCTTTTCGCCCTTTCTGTCCGTTGCGATATAGTCAAAATACCCGTCCTGAGCGAGAGAGGCGAGCGTGCGCTCCAGCCCCTCTTCGTCGCACTTGCCGCGCATGAGCGCCAGAACCTCGTCGGGCGAAGCGAGAAAACGCGCCTTCCCCGCCGAGAGCGTGAGAAGCGCGCGCATAACTTCATTTTCTTTTCTGTCCAGCGTCGCGTTCCACATAGTCATTTCACGATCAGAACGACGACGGCGGCGATGAGTGCGGCAAGCAGTCCGCCCGCAAATGCCCCGCAAAAGGCGAAGATCGCCGTGCGGCGGTTGCGCAGGTCCGACTCTCTTGCGCGCTCGCGCGCCTGCTGTGCATACACCATGCCCGCAGGCAGTACGCGCAAGCAGTACGTACCCCCTTCCGCATACCGCACATCCACACAGTGGCTGTCCGAAAGATAGCAGATCGCCTCGGCGATCTCTTCCTCCGAGTCGGGAGCAAGGTCTGCCGCCTCAAAAATATGATAGCCGCCGCCCGGACACAGCCGTTCCAGCCGTTCGAGCAGGGCGCCTGTGCGTTCGTCCAACGTCGTCACACGCACAGTATGCGCCAACACGGCAAATCTATCCGATCAGCAAAAAGACGGGATTGCAGTCATACAGCAGCGCCGATAAAGGCGACGAGGTGAACAGCGCCTCCAGCGCCTGCGCCACAGGTGCGAGCTGTTCCCCCATCGGCATGGCCGCCGCATTGGAAGCGAGGTAGGAGATCCCGAAATCAACGCCTGCCCCCAAGGCAAAGAAGAACACGGTAAATACCACCGCCATGAGTACGCCGTCGATGAGTCCGAGGACAAAATTTCCCTTACATTTCTTGACGAGCAGGTTGATGAGCAGCGTAATGAGAATGATGACAATGAGAAAGACAACGAAGCAAATCGCCGCGACGATAACGGTGCCGAGCACCGCCGCGCCTGCGCCAAGAGAGGCAGGCATTCCGCCCGCGATTTTAGCGGCAAGGTCGGCAAGGAAGGGCACATTGATCGCCATGAATACGGCAAGAATGAGTGCTCCGACGCCGAGCGCGAGCGTAAAGACCGTCCAAATGGTGCGCGCGAGTCCGATGCGATAGCCTGCGCGCATCATGACAAGGCAGACCGCCACGACAAAAAGATCAAATGCGTGCGGACCGAAATATTCCGTCCAGAGCACATTCTGATAGACGACGTTCAGCGGCTCAAGCTGCACTCCGAAGAGAGGAAGAGCTACCAGCACGGGTGCTGCAAGAACGGCGACAAAGACCGCAAGGTTGAGCAGGGAGGTAATTCCGCCGAGCAATCGGCTCAGAAAGCGGAAAAATCCGTTCGCGGGGCGTATGCGCGCGATCATGGCGTGCCGCACGGCGCCGCCGATCGCAAGCACCGCAGCACTCGCACCGCCCAATACGCCCGCAGCGAGCAAAAAGCCGTTCCAACCGCTCCAGCCGCCCGCAGGAACGGGGACAAGATCGAGAAGAAATGTCACCGCAAATACGATGAGCACCTGCCATGACAGCCACGAAACCCGCGTGAACTTGCGGACAATGCCGTAGATAAAAACTGCAAGCACAAGCACGCCCGCCGCAATGGCAACGGGCAATACAAAATTGGCGGCAAGCAGTGCTTTGGGCATAGTCCCTCCTTGTGATTTCATTGCCCCGCAGACGTCGGACAGAATCCTGTCCCGACAGCCCTTTTCCGGGGCGCCATAAAATCACGATTCCAAACAAATTTTTTTACTTATTGAAATTATCTTTGAGCGAAACGATCTCGGAAAGGCACAGCTTTCCGTCGTCGCGGCAGACCTTGTAATAGCCCGTACGCATGAGCTGGAGCGCCGTCCCCTCTTCCGCTTCCGCGAGATAGGGCTCCGCCTTGGCGGAGAAGATGTGTTCGCTGTCCAGATTCATGCGCTCGGAGAAGTCCTGTCCTGCGTAGTCGGCGTCTTTGAGAAGATGATCGTACTGCTTGAGAAGCGCATCTTCGCAGGTATCGGCATTCACCCAGTGCAGAACCCCCTTCGCCTTGACGCCGCTCGTATCGTTTCCGCTGCGGCTCTCGGGAAGATAGGTGCACAGAATCTCGGTGACGTTGCCGTCTTTGTCGCACACAGCCTCGTCACAGCGCACGATGTACGCGTTCTTGAGCCGTGCCACGCCGCCGATCTTCAAGCGGTGATACTTGGGCGGAGGATCGAGCGAGAAATCGCCGCGCTCGATATAGAGATGCTTGCCGAATACCACCTTGCGCGTTCCCGCTTCGGGGTCGAGCTGGTTGATCTCGAAGTCCATCTCTTCGCTGCCCTCATAGTTGGTAATGGTCAGCTTCAGCGGATCGACGACCGCCATCGCTCTCGGAGCACGCGCATTGAGATAGTCGCGCACGACTGCCTCAAAATAGCTGATATCGCACTCGGACTGCGCCTTGGCGACGCCTGCGCGTTCGCAGAAATCGCGCACGGCAGCCGCGGGAATGCCGCGGTTCCTCAGGCCTGCAAGCGTGGGCATTCTGGGATCGTCCCAACCGTGCACCGATCCGTCCTCGACGAGCTTTTTCAGATACCGCTTGCTCATCACGAGATTGGTCATGTTCAGACGCGCAAACTCGATCTGGCGAGGCTTGGGATCAAAACCGAGATTGATCCCCACCCAGTCATAGAGCGGACGATGATCCTCGAATTCCAGCGTGCAAAGAGAGTGCGTGACCCCCTGCAGATAGTCGCAGATGGGATGCGCATAGTCGTACATGGGATAAATGCACCACTTGTCCCCCGTCCTGTGATGGGTCGCACGCAGAATGCGGTAGATGACGGGATCGCGCAGGTTGACGTTGGGCGACGCCATGTCGATCTTCGCGCGCAGGCACTTCTCGCCGTCTGCGTATTTGCCTGCCTTCATCTCACGGAAGAGCTTTAAGTTTTCCTCGGGCGTACGGTTCCTGTAAGGACTCTCCGTTCCCGGCTCGGTCAGCGTCCCGCGCGTCGCCTTGATCTCCTCGGCAGACAGATCGCATACGAACGCCTTCCCCTCCAGAATGAGCTTTTCCGCAAACTCATAGATGGTATCAAAGAAGTCGGAGGCATACACCTCCTTCGCCCAATGGTACCCGAGCCATGTGATGTCCCGCTTGATCGCGTCCACAAACTCCGTCTTTTCCTTGCTCGGATTGGTATCGTCATAGAAAAGATTGCACTTGCCGCCGAATTTTTCCGCAATCCCGAAATTGACGTACATGCTCTTTGCGTGCCCGATGTGCAGATATCCGTTGGGCTCGGGCGGAAAACGCGTCTGCACCGCCTTGATTTTGCCCGACGCAAGGTCTTCTTCGATGATCTGTTCAATGAAATTGCAGGCTTCCGCCATAACTCACTCCTGTCCGAAATTTATCCGATGTGGTAGTTTGCCATGATTATAACACATTTTCACGAAAAATGATACCGTTTCAGACTACATTCGCAAAAATTGTGAAGAAATGCGGGCGCGGCGGAAGCTTCCGCCGCGCCCGATGCCGTTGCCGCCACAACATTTCTACCCGCCGCTTTGATTTTATCACGTCGTTGCCTGCAGCGAAAATTCGATTGCCTCGGGATTCGTCCATACAAGATAATACGATAAATGCCAAGGATAAAACGTGTACTCACCAACACAATATTCCTCAGATATCATGAACATATTAAACCCTATCTCTACATATAGCACGCTCACTCCATTGTATTCTCCATAGTATTCGAGGATCTGCGGATAATACTCTTTTTGTTCCAGCCAATTTTTAAGATAGGAGTACATATCCTTCTCCCCTTCTGCATAATACAGCGTCCCTTTCAGATCATCGAAATGTTCCAGGAGCTGCGCGCGGAACATCTCCCGCGAACAGGGCGCCTGCCAAAAATACGCAAATCCCTCTTTTCATGCTTCTCCCCTCTCCTGCGCCGTTCGTCCGAACTACATCGGTATTGTATCTGTATTGTACGGCATAAATCCCCGTACGTCAAGACGCGCGGGAAAATTCGTGGGGTTTTCGCTTGCCATTCCGAAAATTATAGAGTATAATATTTGAGAAAAAATAAGAACAAGGACTACGGCTATGGCAAAGAGAGCGGTCACGATGGACAAACTCGTCGCGCTGTGCAAGGCGCGCGGCATCATCTTCCCCGGCAGCGAAATTTACGGCGGCATGGGCAATACCTGGGACTACGGCCCCGTGGGTGTGGAAATTAAGAACAACTTAAAGCGCGCATGGTGGAAGCGCTTTGTGCAGGAGAGCGACAACTCCTACGGCGTGGATGCCGCCATTCTCATGAATGCGCGCGTCTGGGAAGCGAGCGGACACACCGCGTCCTTCTCCGACCCCAAGATGGACTGCAAAAACTGCAAGTCACGCCATCGCGCGGACAACCTCATCGAGGCGCACTCCAAGGGCAAAGTCAATCCCGACCTCATGACCAACGAGGAGATGGAGGCGTACATCAACGAGCACCACGTCTGCTGCCCCATCTGCGGCAAGTGCGACTGGACGCCCATCCGTACCTTCAACCTGATGTTCGAGACCTCGCGCGGCGTCACCGACGAGTCTCAGAACAAGATCTATCTGCGTCCCGAGACGGCGCAGGGCGAGTTCGTCAACTTCCTCAACGTCCAGCGCACGACGCGCGCCAAAGTGCCCTTCGGCATCGCGCAGGTCGGCAAGGCGTTCCGCAATGAGATCACGCCCGGCAACTTCATCTTCCGCACCATCGAATTTGAACAGATGGAGCATCAGTGGTTCTGCAAAGAGGGCACGGACAGCGAATACTATGCCGAATTCAAGAAAAAGGCATGGCAGTTCCTCCTCGACATCGGCTTCAACCCCGAGCACCTCAGATATCACGATCACGACAAGCTCGCCCACTACGCGAAAGAGGCGTGCGACATCCAGTACGAGTTCCCCATGGGCTGGAACGAGCTCAACGGCATCCACAACCGCACCGACTACGACCTCTCCCGCCATCAGGAATATTCGGGCAAGTCGCTCACCTACATCGACCCCATCACGGGCGAAAAGTATATCCCCTACGTCATCGAGTACTCCATCGGCGCAGACCGCCTGATGCTCGCCGCTCTCTCCGAGGCATATGACGAGGAGACTCTCGAAAACGGCGAAGTCCGCACGGTCATGCACTTCCATCCCGCCATCGCAGCGTACAAAGCCGCCGTCCTGCCCCTGCAAAAGAACCTCGCGGAGCCTGCAAAGGCGATCCTTGCCAAGCTCAAAAAGTTCTTCCCCGTCACTTACGACGAGGCGGGCTCCATCGGCAAGCGCTACCGCAGACAGGATGAGATCGGTACCCCTTACTGCCTGACCATCGACTTCACCACGCTCGAGGACGGCACCGTCACCGTGCGCGACCGCGACAGCATGGAACAGTCCCGCATGACCCCCGACGAGGCGATCGCTTTCCTCATCCAAAAGTGCACCCTCTGATCGGGGAAAGGGCAACGTCATTTCGAAAACAAAAAAGCTTCCGCAAAACAGGCGCGCAAAGAGCGCGCCGCTGCGGAGACGAAAATCCTATCCGCACAAAAAGCGGAGGGAGCCGTTTGCGGCTCTCTCCGCTTTTTTCAGTCCCCCTTTCTTCCCGTCAGAAAATCGAGATCTTCCCCAAAATAATTTGCGATCTTGCACAGATTTTCCAGACCGATCTCCCGCTGGCACAGCAGATACCGCGAAAGCGTCTGCTGGTTGATCCCCGTCTCCCGCGCCACGGAACTGACGCTCCTCGTCCCGATCAGCTCTTTGAGCCTCTGCGCAAATTTTTCCATGTACATATCAACCCCTCCTTTTTCGTTTCCGAATAAAGATAATTTACACCAAATGGTGAAAATTGTTTGACATTACACCAAACGGTGTGATATTATGGGAAAAAAGGAGGAAAAATTATGCCGAAAGAGACATTCAGCGTTCAGGTTTATCCGGACGACAGAGTTGTCAACAGAACGATCGCCGAATACGAGAGGTTCGGCTGGGAAGTGATCTCCAACCAGAGGATGCAGGAATTTACGGGACAGACGAGCTACAGCGACGGATCTTCCGAAAAGCACTATTCCACATTTAACAAGATCACCTTTTCGCGCGACAAAGATGCCGCCTGGTACGAGGAAGTCAAGGCGTACGAAACAAACTATCGGCAGTTGGAAAAAGAGGCGAAGCGTCTGCAAGAGAGCATGCCTTCCGATACGTATTCGGGCGACCCCATCGCGTTTCCCAAGCTCAGCCTCATCCTGTTTTTCACGCCGCTGTTTCTTGTCCCGATCATTCTGATCATTCGCTTCTGCGTACGCAAGAGCAAGGACAAAAAACGAGCCGCAGAATGGGAACAGACGCAAAAGGGCAAGGTCTTGGAGCAGATCGCGAAGATCCGCGGAGAAATCGGGGAAAAACAGGCGGAAATGCAGGCGCTTGTCGCCAAAGCGGAAATTGCCATGAAAACCAAACGCTGAAAAAAGCGCTCCGTCAAATCGACGGAGCGCTTTTTGCTCACCGCGCGCCTTGTTGAAAACCTGAACTGTTGAGAACTTAAACAATGTCATATAATTTTATGACAAAATTTGTCGAAACGGTTGCTTTTTCGCAATCGGTCGGATATAATGGATACAAGTATGCATTTTCGGAGAGAATTTGAGATGACGATGCCGGACGGATTTCTTATCGCCTATATCGTTGTTGCCGTCGTTGCGTTTCTTACATATATTCCGCGGCTGACGGGGTTTTTCTATGCCTTCAAAAAGCCGCCCTATCGCCCCGCCAAAGAGCGGCGCAAGATCGGCATTATCGTTCCCGCGCGCAACGAGAGCAAGGTGATCGGCGACCTGCTCGACTCCATCCGCAATCAGGACTATGACGGACCGTTTTCCGTCAACGTCATCGTAAAGGACGAAAACGACCCGACTGTGGAACTTGCGGGTGCCGCAGGCGCAAAGGTGTACGTCGTTCCCGATCAGAACTGCAAGGGCGACGCGCTGGACGGATTTTTTCAGGCACTCTCCTCCGAGGAGCTGGAAAGCTATGACGCCTTCGTCATCGTGGATGCGGACGGTGTGCTTTCCCCCGCCTATGTACGCGAGCTCAACAATGCGCTCGAATGGGACTACGACATCTATCTCACGCGCAAGTACATGAAAAACGGGCTGGGCGACCGCAAAAAACGCACCGTATTTTCCAACAATTCTGCGCTGACGTGGGCAATGCTGGACGATCTGGGCAATCGCTACCGCACGGCAAAGGATATTCCGCTCACCATGTGCGGACAGGGCATGATGCTGCGTCGTTCGCTCATCCAAAAACTGGGAGGATGGCCCTACCGCACCTTCACCGAGGACTACGAACTTCGCCTCGACAGCGTCCTCAAGGGATTCAAGTCCATGTACTGGCCGTATGCCGTGCTCTATACGGAAGAGGCGCCCGGGCATCGGGACAACTTCCGCCGCCGCATGCGCTGGCTCACGGGATACATCCAGTGCGACGAAAAATATAAATCACAGATCAAGGCACAGGCGAAAGAACGCGGTAAAATGACCACCGCAGAACGCGATTGTCTGTACGGCGTCTATCCCCTTGCACTGTTCGTGGCGGGGACCATCTTTACATTGGTTGCAGGCACCGTCCTTGCCATCGGATATGCCTTTGCCCGCGAAACCGAACTCATGTTCCGCTCCGTCTTTTTCCTCATCGTCATGCCGTTTGCCATCATGTATGTACTGTTGCTGCTCTACAACATGCTCGCCATGGTGGCAAGCCGCGAAGCGTTCGCTGTACTCTCCGGAGGAGAAAAAGCCGCGACCTTGCTCATTGCCCCCTTCTATCTCCTCGAATACATCCCCATCTATATCGTCAGCTTTTACCGACTCAAGAGAAAGGCGCGCATCGCCTGGGAAGAGAGCGAACGGCAGAACTACCGCAGCGCGGCAGAAAACGCCTCGGACGCCTACAGCAAGACGGAAGATGCCAAAAAAGACAGCGATGCTTCCCTTCCGCAGCCCTCGAATACAAAGGAAAACAAAGAGGACAACTGACTTCCCCCTTTGCGAGAAATCCTCAACTCCTGTGAATCTTGTGCGCTGCGCGCCCGAAACGGGCGCGCAGCGCTCTTTTATCCGCATTATTTCCCACAAAAGAACTTCTTTCGGGCTAAAACCCTGCGTTTTTAAAGCTGAAAAAACCATGCTTTACAAAGTAAAAACCGCACTTTTCAAAACAGAAAACACCCGGTTTTCAGAACAAAAAGCCATGTTTGAAAGGCTGAAAGTTCGCTTTTCAGACTAAAAGGCGCGCGCCGAATCATTTGACTCGACGCGCGCACGGCAATTTTTCAATTTTTCTCTTCGGAAACCGCACGTGGTTTTCTGCGGTCGGGAAGGTAGACGAGCGGTTTTTGGTAGCTCTCTTCATAGCACTTCTTCCATGCTGCCTCCGCCCCCTCACGCATGGCGGCAATACGCTTGCCGCGCGGAAGTTCCTGATCGGGATACACGGCGGGAAGAATATGCACGACAAGACGGCGCATATGTCCGCGCTTATTTTTGCGGAAGGTGAAAAAGACAGGCAGGACGGGCACCCCGTATTTGTTCGCATAGTAAAACGCGCCGTCCTTCATGGGACGAGGTTTTTGATAGTTTACCCACATCGCCTGTTCGGCATAGAAATGGACGATTTTCCCCTCCTTGAGGCGGGCATCCATCTCCTGCATGAGATGCTTCATGGCGGTAAGGTTGGGACTGAACGGCCACATGCCTCCGTGTCGCATAAACCAGCCGCCAAGTCCCTTCTTGTTGTTATACGGCGCCATCGTGTAAAATCCGCGGAACTGTCCGATCGTCGCACGCGCAAACATCGTGTCCAGATAGGAAACGTGATTGGTGACGCAGATCGCTCCGTTTTTGCCGAGCGCTTTAAGATTTTCTTTGCCCACAACACGGCACCCGTAGACAACTTTGAGAAAAATCGGCGCGACCAGCCACAGAGCTCCGCGAATAAACCCTGTAAAGAAAGCATCAAACCCTCTCTGTCGATACTTGAACTCCGCATCGGGGACGGTGTACGTCCCGAACGGAATATAATCATAATCAAAACGTCTCCAGCCTTCCAGCGCCGCCTGAATCCCCTCGCGCTTCTCGAGCCTTGTCCGCTTGTTTTTCGTTTTCATGCTCCCATTGTACCCGATTTCACATATATTGTCAACTGCTTAGCTGCAAATTGTAAAGTTAAAAACATTAACAGACTGTATAGAGCCGTATAGAGCGGTCCGCCCGCGCCTTGTGGCGCGGGCGGACATATTACAGAATATTCAGAACAATTTTTGCCGCTTGTCACCGCACAGAACGAGCGGACGCTTGCAGTCTGGGACCATGCACAACGCACGGACACTTTTTCTGCCCGTCACTGCACGGAATGCGCGGACGCAGGCGCGGCATAGAGGTTGAATTCCCCGTCAAGGTCAAAGTTTTCGTCCTCGTCAAAGGCGGCGAGTTTGGAGACGGAAACCTCGTATGCGGTCATGGTGACCTGTTCGGTATCTGAGAGTTTTTTGACGTATTCGCGGCTCTGGATGCGCCCCGAGAGCGCTACCCGATCGCCCACTTTGAGGTTTTGCACGAACCGTGCGTTTCTGCCCCACGCAATGCAGGGGATGTAGTCGGACTTATTATACGCGCGGTTGACCGCAAGCAGCAGATCGGCGATCTCACGGTTAAACGGCGTGGTGCGATAGATGGGCTGTTTGCAGATATAGCCCGAGAGCACGATGGAATTGGGATTGGCAGTGGGCGCCGCCGAGAGCAGCTCGCGCACGAATACCGTGAGCATGAGCCGCGATCTTCCGCCCTCCAACTTATTGTAGCTCCGGAACTGACCAAGCGCGCAAAGCGTGGCGCCCGGTTTTAAGTTATGTCCTTCGATGAGCCGTTCCGAAATGGTGACGGGAAGCACGTCCGCCTGCCCCGAGAGCCGCATGACGCGCACAAAGAATTCATAGAATCCCTCGCCGTACACTTCATGGGAAAACGTCGCTTCGGAGACGATCTCCCCCATCAGAAACACTCTGTTGTTCTTTTCCGCTGCGTGATCCATAGATACCTCCAAGTATTTCGGTTTCGTGTTTTGAAGTTCTTATTGCGCCGTCTGCAGATGTTGTCTGCCCGTGACGTCGATGGTGTAGTTCTCGTAGTAGATGAGCTCCCCGATGGGAACAAAGGTAAATCCCTTTGCATGAAGTGCGTCAATGACGATGGGAAGCGCCTCGGCGGTATGTAGTCCGTTGTTGTGACACAAAATGATCGACCCGCTCTTGACCCGCGAAATGATGCGCTCCGCAATGTCCGCGGCAGAGAGGTCCTTCCAGTCCAGCGAATCGACATCCCACTGCACGGGCATGATCCCCATATCGCGGCAGGTGTCGATGAGCAGATCGTCATAATCCCCGTACGGCGGACGGAACAGCGTGACAGGCTTGCCCGTCACCGCCGTGATCGCCTGCGACGAGCTCTCGAGCTCCGCGCGGATCTCCGCCTCCGACTGTCGGGACATATAAGAGTGAGTCGCACTGTGCGTCCCCACTTCGTGCCCTGCGTCTGACACCTTTTTCAGGTAGTCCGCATGTTCCTCCGCCCAGAACTGCACCGTGAAAAATGTGGCACGTACCCCCGCCTCCGCGAGCGCCGACAGAATCGCATCCGTGTGCTCCGTACCCCATGCACAGTCAAAGGAGATCGCAATCTTGTTGTCCGTCCGCTCCACACTGTACACGGGCAAAGACCGCGCTCCGCTCTGCCAGACTTGCGCCGCTTCCGTCGCATACGCAAATCCGCTCCCCAACAACAGCGCGCTCCCGATGAGCACCGCCATGAGCACCGTTTTCAGCCGTACCGTTACAAACCGCATCGCACATATCCTATGATAAAATATTTTTTTCAGAAAATTTTGACGGATCTTTCCGCTTCCTGTCTCTTTTCGTCGGTTTTGCCTTCCGAGTTTTCCATTTCCGACAAATTCCGCCCACCCCCTGCCCGCAGACACCGTTCCGCAAAAATTTCACTGTCTTCACGCAGAAGATCGTCTCAACGAAGGCACCCCTCTTTACAAAGAAACAACGGCTTTCGCAAAGCGTAATTCTTTGCGCAGAAGCGGTTGCCTTCGCACAGGCGCCATTAACTCGGACACGCTTTACTGTATGCGCCGCGCTCCGCAATTATGCCCTCCCCCGCCGTAACAGCGATTTTTTATACAACTTTTCAAAAAAGGCTTCCATTTGGCAGGTGTTTCGGGTATAATGAAGGCACCAATTCTCCCTCGGAGAAAAATGGGAGAAAAAATATGACTCAGAAAGAACGCATGAAAAAAGAAATGATCTACGACCCCGCAGACGAAGAAATCCTGCGCGAACAGACCGCCTGTGCAGGTCTGCTCAAAGAGTACAACGTCCTCGGACTCGGCGATGAGGCGCGCATGACACAGCTCATGCAGGAAATGTTCGCAGAGGTCGGCGAAGGCTGCTTCATCCAGCCGCCCTTCTATGCAAACTGGGCAGGGAAAAATGTACACCTCGGGAAAAAGGTGTACGCCAACTTCAACCTCACCCTCGTGGATGACGCCGACATCTACATCGGCGATATGACCATGATCGCCCCCAACGTCACAATTTCCACGGGAACGCACCCCATTCTGCCCGCTCTGCGCGAAAAGGGACTGCAGTACAATCTGGATGTGCACATCGGACGCAACGTGTGGCTGGGCGCAGGCGTGATCGTTCTTCCCGGCGTCACCATCGGCGACAACAGTGTCATCGGGGCGGGCGCGGTCGTGACCCGCGACATCCCCGCAAATGTCGTCGCCTTCGGCGTACCGTGCAGGGTGATCCGCCCCATTTCCGAACGCGATCGCATCTACTACTACAAAGACAAAAAAATCGATCTGTAAAAAAAGCCGCGCCCCGAAAGCAATTGCTTTCGGGGCGCGTTCGTTTATGTCGGATTTCTACCACCCTTTCCGTTTTGCGACGCAATTTTTCTGACTGTTTCTCATCACGCCTTTATCTCTTACTTCCTCCGTATCCGATATTGCGGAACCCCACGGGCTTGGGGAAACTACGGGCTTGGGGAAACTACGGGCTTGGGGAAACTACGGGCTTGGGGAAACTACGG
>ERZ1643251.3905-NODE-3905-length-13407-cov-63.576917_pt1 | contig 13407 bp, 11 predicted proteins | sample MGYA00579261_ERZ1643251 | MGnify/ENA primary metagenome ERZ1643251 (study PRJEB29033, sample SAMEA4952267) | chicken gut metagenome | biome: Broiler Chicken; feature: Gastrointestinal Tract; material: Caecum | place: Ireland | collected 2018 | study: Broiler... | reverse complement strand
TGCCTTTCAGAGGACTGAAAGGACGAAAGAAAGGAATGTTAGTTATTTATGAAAATAAGTGAAAGTGAAATGCAAAAAGAAACAAAATATCTTGATGATACAATTAACTTAATTAGAAAGAAAATATCAGAATTAGGTCAAGAACTATATGATGATGATGAAAAAATTTTAGAATTTAAAAAATTTATGTGGGATTCTAAAGCAAGTATGGATCCTGGAGAAATGAAGAATATGATGGTAGAGTCTGACCTACAAGTAACAATAATGTTAAACAAAGGATTATATTTACAAAAACTATATCGCTCACAGAATAAACCATATTTTGCATCAATTATATTTAATGATGAACTTATTTATATGGGAATTACTCATGTAGAAGACAATTTAAATTATTTAGTTCATGACTGGAGAAGTCCTATATGTAATTTATATTATGATTACGAAGTTGGTAAAGCTAAATATTTAGCACCAGATGGAATTATTGAAGGAAATCTTTCTAGGAAAAGACAATATATAATTGAAGATGGTAAGTTATTAAATATTTTTGATAATAGTATTAATATATCAGATGAATTATTACAACAAGTACTTGCTACTGAATCATCAGATAAAATGAAAAATATCGTTAATACAATTCAAAAAGAACAAAATGCAATTATTAGAAATACAGATGATAAGAACTTAATTGTTCAAGGTATCGCCGGAAGTGGTAAAACTTCAGTAGCCCTTCATCGAATTGCTTTCTTATTATATCGAATTGCTAATTTAAACTCTAAAAATATCCTTATATTTTCTCCTAATAATATATTTACAGAATATATATCTAATGTCTTACCAGAACTAGGAGAAGATAATACTTATTCAATTACTTTTACAAGTTTTTTAAAAGATAAAATAAAAGAATATAAAATTATTGAAGACTTTACATCATTTATTGAAAGATATTATAAAGGTAATGTTATAGATAAAGATGTAATTAAATATAAACAATCAGATGAAATTATAGAAGATATCAATAACTATTTAAACGATTTAATTAACAATATAACATTTATAGATAATTTAAAATTTGATAGATATGTATTTTATACAAAAGAAGAACTTAATAATATGTTAAAAAATAGATATTCGAGATTCCCATTATTTGAAAGAATAAAACAAATGGCTATTAAGATTTGTGAAATGAGTTATGAAGGAAGAACTACTAAAAGTAAAAGTATTGAAAAAGAATTATATAAAATAATTAATATATCTAAAGATTATAAAAAGATATATAAAGATTTCTATGTATCTAATTATAGTAAATATCATAGTTATATCGATAATGGAAAAAGTATAAACTATGAAGATGCTTGTTTATTTCTATATATAAAAAGTATTCTTGAAGGATTTGATACTAACCACTATATTAAACAAGTTGTAATAGATGAAGCCCAAGATTATACAAAACTACAGTATTTAATTATAAAGAATACTTTTAAGACTGCTAATTATACAATTTTAGGGGATGTTAACCAAACAATAAATCCATATTATAAATATGATTCTTTAGAAGTATTAAAAGATATATTTGATAGTAGTAAATATTTAGAATTAAATAAAACATATAGATCTACTAGTAAAATAATTGAATATACAAATAATATTTTAGGACTAGAACATGTAAGTGCTATTAGAAATAATAATGCAAGAGACGTAGTTATAAGAAATAGTGAAGAATATAATGACATATTAAATGATTTAAATGATTTAATTAAAATATCTAAATCAGTGGCTATAATAACTAAAGATAATACAGAATGTGATAAAATATATGATTATTTAAAAGATAAAATAGATATTGTAAAAATAGATAATGGTAGTGACAAATTTTCTAGAAAATTAGTAATAGTTCCTTCATATATAGCAAAAGGATTAGAATTTGATTCCGTAATTGTATATACGAGTAGAGATAATAAATATACTAAAGATGAAAAATATTTATTCTATGTAGCATGTACAAGAAGTCAACATAATTTAATTGTTTATAATCAATAAAAAAATATACATAATTCATCATAACTCTATTTTATATGAGTATAATTTAATTGAAAGACGAGAGGTGAATTATGAAAAAAATATTTTTATTTCTAATATTAGGTTCTTTATTAATAACAGGATGTAGTATTAGAAAGAAAGATGCTAGTGAAGAATTTTCTAAAAAAATAGAAAAAGCAAGTAGTTATTATGTTGAAGGTTCTATGGATATAATTAATAATGAAGATACTTATACTTATGATGTTAAAGTATCATATCAAAAAGATAATAATTATAGAGTAGAACTTACTAATATTTCTAATAATCATAAACAAGTGATACTTAGAAATAGTGATGGAGTTTATGTTATGACACACAAAAGTACACAACTTTTATAAATGAATAAGTTTGAGGTTATATCAATTTAATTAGTATCTTATAAACACTAGAATATGTTGAATGCATATTCTTTTTATTTTGCTAAAAAAGAGAGGAGATTGATATAATGAATTATGCAATATTTAGAAGTGAACCTATTATGACTACACACGATTTAGCACAAATTGGTTCTCATAATCAAAGAGAAAAGAAAGCATACAATTCTAATCCTGATATAAGGATTGAAGATAGCTATAAAAATTTAGAATTAGTACCATTAAATTATAAATATGTTAAAAGATTTAAAGAGATAACAAAAGAGTATGAAAAACAACATAATGAAAAACAAAAAACTGAAAGAAAAGAAAGACAAAGAAGTTATACTCAAATGCTTAATCAATCAAGAAATTGTGTAGCAGATGAATTATTATTTACTGCTTCACCTAAATTCTTTGAAAATATGAGTAATGAAGATTTAATGAAGTGGGCAAATACTTGTATGGAGTTTGTTTATAATGATTTAGGTTATAAAAAAGAACAAATACTTCACGCAACTATTCATTTAGATGAAAAATCACCACATATTCATTGTGTAGTAGTACCACTTGTTAAAAAATTAGATAAAAGAACTAATACTGAAAGATGGACAATATCTAAAAAACAATTTATAAAGGATAAAATACACTTATCCCAATTACAAGACAAATATCACGAACGACTAACTGAAAAAGGCTTTGATTTAGAAAGGGGTATTAAAGGCAGTAGTAGAGAACATTTAAAAACTAAAGAATTAAAGAAAACAACTAGATATTATGAAAATAAAGTTGAAACTATTAATAAAAATTTAGAACAAGCCATAAGTGATTTAAATGATAAAATGAAATCTAGTAAAAATACTATTTTTGGTAATGAATATATAAAGGTTAAAAACGAAACCTTTGAATCTATGAATAATGTTATTAAAGAAACTAAAAAAGTATTAGAATTTCAACCTAAAATAGAACAATTATTTAATGAAGTAAAAACATTTACTAAAAGCCATCAAATACTAGAAAAAGAAAATACAAATTTAAAAAAAGAAGTTAAATCTCTTACTACTAGAAATCAAAACTTGACTGAAGAAAATAATAAATTAAGAAACTATATTGAAACAATATTAGAATCAATTAAGAAATTTTTTAGAAAAATATTACAATTTGGAAATGAAAAGACAAAAGATGAAACAACTATTGAAGTTAAAGATTATTATGATAATAATGATTTTGATTCTAAAGACGTTTATGATATTTCTAAAGGTACTACTAAAGAAAATGAATTATTTGATTATGCTGGAGTTCCTAGTTATTTTAAAACAAGTAAAAAGATTTACAACGACAAAGAAAAGGATGATTTTGAGATGAGTTTATAAAATCCCTATTAATTTATACTAAAACTATTAATGTATAATATAAGAAATAAAGAAAGTATGTTATAATATATTTGAGTTTTGCCTTTATATTAGGTAAATTTATTGTGGGGTGAGAAATTATGAGTTTAAGTGAGAATGATATAGAATTTTTATTTAATACAAGTAAACTTATTTATAATTATGATGGTTATAAAAGATTAGGTAATATATTTTATCCACTAAAAACTAATTCAAATGATATTATTATAGACAATTTGAAACAATTATTTAATAATGATGATGGCTTTTTAATAAGTAATATAAGACATTTCGAGCTTTTAACAAAATTAAATATATCACCCAACAAAATGTGCTTAATTAATGTTTTAGCTGGAAATGATACAATAAAATATCTATATAATCAAGGGGTTAGATTCTTTGTTTTTGATAATATTAATACATTAAATCATTTTATATCTTATGCTAATTTAAAAGAATGTAAGATTGCATTGAGATTAAATACAATGGAAGTTTTTGAAGATACATTAATGCACTTGGGTGCTAGTACAAATGAATGCATAAAAATGTTGGAATTATTGAAAGTTAAATGCAATAAAGTTGGCATAAGTTTTTACTTGCAAACAAAAATAAAAAATGACTTTAATGCAATGGAAAAAATGATAAACTATATAAAGCAAAATTTTAATAGTTTTAAATTGAATTTTATTAGTATTGCAGGAATAAAGAAATATTCAGAATTAAATGAAAAGTATCTCAAAAAAATAAAAGTATCTATGAATTTATCAGAAATTATTTTAGAACCTGGAAAATATTTGGTAGGAAATACTTTTGATGTGATAACCAAAGTAATAAGGTTAAAAAATATAAAAGATAAATCAATAGTAATAATTAAAAATGGTATATATAGTGGTTTATTAGATGTTTTATTATATAATGAAAAATTCCAATTTTATTTAAAAATACTTAATAATGATTATATTGAATTTAGTCATGTTAAAGATAATGAACACGATTACGAAATATATATGTGTGGTGGTTCATCTGATAGTGGCGATATAATAGGAACAATGTATATTAATAAAAAATATAAAGATGAAATAAAGATTGGGACAGAAATTTTAATAAAAGATATAGGTTCCTATTTTGAGGAATTCTTTATGAATTATGGTGGAGACATTAATAAGGTTTTTATGGAGGTAGATGAATAATGAAATTCAAAATGTTTAGTGTTGTAGTTGGCAGTGAAGCTTGTATTGCAAAATGCCCGTTTTGTGTATCTTGTGAAACTCCAAATAAAGAAAATTTAAAAAGTTGTGAAATTAATTTTAGAAATTTAAAAATTGCAGCTAATTTAGCAAACAGAAGTAATGTTGATACAGTTATGCTTACAAGCAGAGGAGAACCATTATTGTTTCCAGATCAAATAACTGATTATTTACATCATTTAAAAGAATTTAACTTTCCTTTTATAGAATTACAAACGAATGGTATTTTATTGCAAAAAAATAAAGAAAAATATGATAAGTATTTGAGATTGTGGTATGACAAAGGACTAACTACTATAACTATTTCAGTAGTAAGCCATAGACCAGAGTTAAATAAGAAAAATTATATGCAAGATAATTCAGATTATATTAATTTACCAGAACTAATTGATTATCTACACGACTTAAAGTTTTGTGTAAGATTAACCTGCGTATGTTGTAAACATATGATGGATAATAGTCAAGAAGTTGCAGAATTTATCAAATTTGCAAAGGAAAACAAAGTTGAACAAGTTACATTAAGACCAGTAAATGATGAATATAGAAGAGAATCTGCTCATTTATGGATTTTAGAAAATAAACTTACAGATGAAAATAAAAAGGATATGCAAAATTATTTAGAAAAAAATGGTACAAAATTATTGGAATTAGAAAGAATCGGTACTATTTATGATGTTGATGGTCAAAATGTATTGTTCTCTCTACCATTAACAAAATATACACGTGATACTAATCCAGAAAATTTAAGAAACTTAATTTTCTTTCAAGATGGTCATATTAGATATGAATGGGAAATGGAAGGAGGAATACTTTTATGAAAGTTTATAATGAAAAAAGTGATAAACCAATTAGCAGTTTACTATTAAAAGCTATAGATGAAATGAGAACTGAAAAAAACTTTAATGCCAAAGATTATGTAATTAAAAAAGCAAAATTATTAAATAGTTATATGAGTAAATTTAATTTAAAATCATGTGTAGTTGCAATAAGTGGTGGTATTGATTCAGCAGTAGTGTTAGGAATAGTAAATTATGCTTATAAACAAACAGATTCACCTATAAAAAAAGTAATCCCATTATTGTTGCCTATTACTAAATCAAAAGGTGTTACAAATCAAGAAGAGGCAACTTTGAGAGGAAGAGAATTATGTGAAAAATTAGATTTAAAACCTTATATTGTAGATCTATCAAGAATTAATACAGATATTAGAAATGATTTAGAAAGTGTATTAGAAATTACAGGAGAAGATTGGGCAATAGGTCAATTAGGCCCTTATAGTAGAACACCTATTTTGTATTATACAACAAGCTTATTATGCCAAGAGGGATTTAATGCAATAATTTGTGGTACTACAAATAAAGATGAGGGAACATATTTAGGATATATTGGCAAAGCATCAGATGGTATGGTAGATGTTCAAATTATTTCTGATATTCATAAATCAGAAGTTTATAAAGTTGGTGAATTTTTGAAAATACCAGATTCTATTATGAAAGTAACTCCAAGTGGTGATATGTATGATAATCGAACTGACGAAACTGTATTTGGAGCTCCTTATGATTTTGTAGAACTATATTTGAATTATTTAAATTATAGTGAAGAAAAACAAAAGGAATTGTTAAATTCCCTAGATAATGAATCTAAAGAACAGTTTGAATTTTACGCTAACAATTTAGAAAATTTACATAGATATAATTTGCACAAATATATGGGATGTTCTCCTGCTATCCATTTAGACTTGTGGGATAGTTCAGTAAGGAATGGATGGGAAGGTTATTACGATAGATTGCAAAAGATAATGAAAGACTAATAGAAAGGATTTTTATTCTATGGTGAAGTTATTATGGGAAGAATTAAAACTAGATAAGAATTTTAAATATATTGATGTTGATGTTGCATATAAAAATTTAAAGAATAAAACTCCTAGGGCAACATTTGCTTGGAAAGTTTTAAGAGATAAATATTATTCAGAGGTATATAGAGAGTACAAAGATGAAGATTTACTTATTAAAGCAGGATTTGTTCCAGATCCATTTACATTAGAGGAGATTGATTATTATAATATAGATTTATTAACAACTCCTTTTGATAAACTTAAAGAAAATGTTAATAATAAAAAAAATCCTATTGTATTACTATCAACAGGTGGCTTTTATCCTATTCATGATGGACATATTAAAATGATGGAAGAAGCAAAGAAGGTATTATCTGAAGATGGTTATGACGTCATAGGTGGATATTTATCTCTTTCACATGACGATTATATATCAACTAAACCATATTATATAAGTGATCAATATGAAAGAATCAATGAAGGTAGAGAATATCTTAAAAATAATGATTGGTTAATGATTGATCCATGGGAATCCATATATGTAAGGACACCAATAAATTTTACAGATGTTATAGAGAGACTACAAAAATATTTACAAAAATATATTGATAAAAGAATTAAAGTTGCATATATATTTGGTGGCGACAATGTTGAATTCATGTATTGCTTTAAGAAAAATGGCATTGCAGTATGTTTAAATAGAGATGGTTATGATGAATTATTTGTTAAAACTATGAAAATTAAAAATGATAATATGTATTTTATAGATAATTTAAATTCATCATCATTTCTTTCTTCAAGATATATTAGAAAAAAACATTCAAAGAAAATCATTTCATATAAGGATGTTGGCAATTATTTGATTAGAAATGAATCACTTTTGCCCTTATCTAATTTAATAAGAGAAGATAATAAAGAATTATTGCAACAATTACAAGAAGAATTTTTAAATAAATTTATGAGATTATTAAGTAATTGTTTTGATAATAAGATATTTATAAAAGTTATTAATATGGAATTTCAATTAAAGGATGCTTATGATTATTTGCAAAAACAAAATACTATTAATTTAGATAGTTATTTTAGAGGTACATACAATTTGGAAGTTTCAAGATTATTTAATGTTAGTTCATACCAAGATAAATATATAAAATTAATTGGTAGATTAGGGCATGAAACAATTGAAGAACAAGTTAAAAAAATCAAGGATGGTAGTTATGTTTTAGTTGATGATGATTCAGTTACTGGCAGAACTTTAAATAGTATTAAGGAAAAATTGCCTACAGATGTAGTTATAAACGAAACTTATTTACTGGCCAATTCAATTAATGAAAAAGTATTTGATGTAGTTGATTTAAGGGATTTTATAATTGGTACAACGAATAGTGGCTTAGTTGTAAAATTGCCAAATGGTTTATATACAAGAGCTCCTTATGTTATGCCTTATATAAATTTGACTACTAGAGCTAGTATTCCACCAAGTAGAGAACGAGATTTTTCAATAGCAGTATGGCAAATGAATAAAGAATTTTATCAAAAATATGATAAAAACTTTAAACTAAAAAACGCAGATTCAAACTTCATAACATTAATGAATTATATTGGATTTAATAGTGAAGATACAATTGTAGATATATGTGAATGGCATATTAATAAATTATCAAATGATAGATTTAGAGTTGTTTCTTATACTGATGAACTAAGAAATGAAATAGTTGATTTTCTAAAAAGCGTTGCAATAGATGAATTTGGTTTTAATGAGTGGAAAGATTATTTAGAAAATAAATCTTTTGAGCCCTATAAAAAAGATAGTTCTAAATTTTTAGTAGTTTTTGACAATGAAAATAATATTATTGCAACTATCGGTGGATTAAAAGTTGATGATGAAACAATTAAATTAAATAGTTTTTATGTTAAAAAAGATTATAGGTATCACAAGATAGGAACTAAATTGTATAATGAAATAATTAAATTCTCAAAGGATAAAAATTATGAGTATATGATATTGTGTACCTATGATAGATATGATATAGCAACTAAATTTTATCAAAAAAGAGGATTTAGAATATATAAGAATGATGAATTGGAAAGATGGTATAAAAAGGAATTATAGTGGTATTATGATAGAAGAAGAAATTATAAAAGATTTTATATCTATAGCTGAAAAATCTTTAGTTCCAACCATTGGAAAGTATTCTTCAAAGAAAAATAGTTTTTATGAAGATATTAGAAAATGGCAATCAGATAAAAAAATAAATGAGTTAGATATTAGACCTATTCAATTTACATTTGAAATAACAAATAAATGCAACTGTAATTGTAAGGATTGTGGAATGGCAGCTAATAGAATTGAAACTAAAAGAACAGGTATAGAAGAAGATGAATTAAATAAACTTGTGGATGATTTAACTATTATAGGAATTCCAGCGTTTGCAATAACAGGTGGAGAACCTTTTCTTGCTTTTGATAAAATGTGTTCTATGATTAGTTATTCACGTGGTAAAGTAGATATTAGTAAAATAATTTCAAATGGTTTTTGGGGCAAAAATGAAGAATATTATTTTAAAAAACTTGAAGAAAGTGGATTATTTGAAAATCAATTTTTTGTACCATCTTTGCAAATTTCAATCGGACAACAAACAGTTCCTTTTGAACACATTTGTAACATTATAAACTATGTATCCAACCATTATAATATTAATGAATTAAATATAGGTATCATTCACACCAGAGAATCTAATTTAGATACTTCACAGTTATTAAAATTATATAAAACATATCTTGAAAAATATGGTGAATTTCCTAAAGATAGAGTTTATTTAACTAACTCATATTATGTAAATTCAAATCCATTAGCAACTGAAAAAATTGATGTTAAAACTGAATCTGTATATAACGAAGTTGCATTATGTGATAATACTTTTTGTCAAGAAATTGGTACATTTGTTAGTCCAAAAATATTTATGAAGTGTAATGGGGACTGTTATCCTTGTGAAGTATTTAATCTACATCAAAATATGTATTTAGGTAATTATTTTAATGATGACCTAAATACAATTTTACAGAATTATAATACAAACAAGTATATTAGATTTATAAAGGATTATGGAACCATTGGTTTTAGGGATGTTATTCCAAAGAGAATATTAGATAAACAACAGTGTGAAACACCATGTTATGCTTGTGAATATTGTATTAAATTCTGTGAAGAAAATAAGTTAATAAGGTGATTGATAATATGGAAGTTATAGATAAAAAATCTAATTTAGCAAAATATTTTTTAGAAGATAATTTTGTAGAACAGCAAGTATATAAAGCCAAGGCTAAATTTATACCTATATATATAAATGCTGAATTATATGAACAAATATTTAATGTTAAATATGAAGAAGAAAATGCTTTTGAAAATATTAGTAAAATTTTTTCTATTACACTTAATAAAGAGAAATCAAATAATGAATTATTAGAAAATGGTTATGCGGATAAACAGGAAGATCCAATGGGTATTTCATTAAGTGGAAATCAAGGTTCTGGTAGGGCGTATTTTTATGGAGAATGTTTTAATATAAAGGGTGATAAAACCACTTTGGCAACATCTCCTAAAGAGGTTTATAGTAATGGTAAGTTTTCTTTGGCAGCTGCAATAAAGGAGACAATTATTAGTAATATACTATCAAAAGAATTAACAATTCCAACATTTGAAACATTAGCGATACTTGATACTACTGATAATTTTGAATTTATCAGCGAGTATTTAGCAACTGATGATACTGTAAAGGAAGAAAGATATGTACTACCTAGTGTTATAGAAATTAGGGTTAATAAAGAAAAAAAATTATATAGAATAAGTAATGCTTTTGTTAATAAAGATAAAGTTTCTTTTGAACAATTAAATCAGCTATCAAATAAGTTAGCACTTTTAGAAGCTGAAAAGTTTATGAAAAGATTTTTGCATGGTTCTTGGTCTGTTGGAAATATTTCAGTAAATGCAAATTTAATAGATTTTGATACTTCATCTTTTGTAAAAGGAAGAAATCCACAATATTCAAATACAAATAAATATAAATCTAATTATTTTGGTTATGAAATCTTAGGTAGTAAAATGATATTAAAACTTTTATACGAAAATGGGTTAGATAGTCAAAAGTATCAATTTGATGAATTAGAAAAAAGTATTGATACAAAACACAATGAATACCTAAAAATTGAATTTTGTAAAATAATTGGTTTAGATTATAAGAAACACTATTTACAATATAAAGATATAATTGATGAATTATTTGAAAAGTTTATTAATTTATCAAGGCAATTTTTACCAAATTATTATGATTTGAATGTTTTAGAAGAAAACTCTAATAATACTTTTATATATGATTTTTCTAGATTTTTTCAACATTATTTAATTGGAAGAAAGAAAAATAGTAATGATATATTATTTGGCGTTAATTTGTTACTAAATGATACAACTAAAGTTAGTTATAAAAAAGTTGGCTTTGTTAGAGATAAGGTTGAAGAGTTTTTTAAGGATTATATTCTACAAGATTGTGATGATTTTAAAGTATTAAGTGAGGCAATTAATTTTGTAAATTTATATAGTAAATTATTTGATAAAGTAGAAAAAGAACATGATGCAAATGATATAAAATTTAAACAGTACATTTTAAATATGAATAGAAATTACTTATATGGTAGTGAAGATACTTATAGTGTTTTATCATATTTATATTCAGAAAAAAGATTAGACAACTTAACTTTAAATAAAATAATAAACAACTTAATTATGACGAATATTAGATATTTCAGCAGTACAGCAAAAGAATATTTATGTAGCTTAAATTTATGTGGGGATTATTTATCATATATGGTGCTTGCAAGGAATTATTATTATTTTATTTTAATACCTTATACAGATTTTGAAATAAGATTTGCAAAATTATGTATTAATGAGGAAGAGTTTATGTTTCATTATAATATGAATGATGATATATTTATAAGTGAAAAGATGCCTTATAATGATTTAAATGAAATTACAAATATTAATGTGAAGATGTTAGTTAATGGAAAGAATAATGAAAAAATGTTGATATCATGTAAATAAATTTGCTTAAAATGTGTCAAAAAAACCTAGAAATATTGTAAAAAATAGATAATGTGCTATAATATATATGTAATATTATTTTTTGGTAATATAAATCAGATTGGAGGAATATTAAATGGGCGGATTCAGATCATCAGGAATCGGTAGTAAAGGAAGTAGCATTAGTTATTCTGATAGTAGTGTTAATAGACAATCTTCTGCTTATTCACCATTAAAACAAGTTATTTCTTTATTAGAAGAATTAGATGAAAGTAGACAAACAGTTGCAAGAAAAGAACATGAATTAGAACAAGCAAAACAAATCATGGCTACTGTTACTAAAAAATTTCAAACAAAACTTGAAAGTCTTGATCCATCTACTAGAGATTTAATTAAAGGAATGCTAGGTCAAATTGATGGAAAAGAAAACGATAGTTTAACACAAGAGAAAACTACAGGAAAAGCTAGATAATAGTAAGAGCATTTTTTCCATATGTTTGAAAAATGCTTTTTTATTTCTAAATTATAAAATGAAAAAAAATTATAATACTGCGGATGCAGAATGGGAATGGTATATTGGTCAATTATACTATCAATTAATAAGGAATCTTTACAAAAAAAAGATAAAATGTGTTGTAGAATTGGCACCCGGATTTAGACATAAAATAGCTGATGCATTAAAAGAATTAAATTTTGATGGTGTTATTTATGTAATTGATTATAGTAATGATGTGTTAAACTACATTAAAAGAAAATATGAAGAAATATTACCAAATGCAAAGGTCATTTGTATAAATAAAAAATTTGAAGAAAGTTTAAATTTAATTCCAAAAAATATTGATTTATTCTTATCAAACCATAGTATTGATGATTTGATTATTTCCAGTTACTCAAATGAAGAATATAATGAGGAATCAAACAATGAACTACTATATAATGACTTATTAATATTATGGGAGAAATTATATCATGATTCATCTTCTGTTAAAAAAATTACATTAGAGGTTGTTCAAATTTTTAAAGAACTCTTTACCAACAAAAATATAGGATTAGTTATTATGAGTCAATACAAAAGTAATTCATATTTTTTAGGCAAATCAAATTATATGGATGAAATAATAGATCATTGCTTTAATGATATAAAAATATTAACAGATACAGATGATACACTAATAAACAAATTATTGAATTTCTATCCTTTTGGAAAAGATGATGAAAGATATAATGGAAAATATTTAACCGATAATACCCAAAATGCAAAGCATTGGATTGCAGGTATAGTTAATGAGAAAATATGTACAAAAAATAACCGAAATCTAAAAGAAACTTTGTAACTAATGGATTTTGGCCATAAACCTACTTTATGACAAGTAGGTAACACACTACCAAGATGGACAAGCCATCTAGGAATAGTGTGCAAAGGGAGAGC
>ERZ1643251.3902-NODE-3902-length-13408-cov-59.766494_pt1 | contig 13408 bp, 15 predicted proteins | sample MGYA00579261_ERZ1643251 | MGnify/ENA primary metagenome ERZ1643251 (study PRJEB29033, sample SAMEA4952267) | chicken gut metagenome | biome: Broiler Chicken; feature: Gastrointestinal Tract; material: Caecum | place: Ireland | collected 2018 | study: Broiler... | reverse complement strand
TAAACAAAAAGAAAAAATAAAAGATATTAAAGATAAGTTGAAAAATGAAAAAGATAAATTAAAAAAATTAAATAAAAAAAACAAAAGTAATAAAATATTAAATATGTTAAAAAAAGATGAGAATGATACATATAAATTTAAAGAAGTGCTTGTTATCATGTTATTTTCTTTAGCATTAGGGTTCTTTACTTGTTTTTCAATCATAACTATTTTTAATGGTGGGAAGAGCTATTTTACGGTAAGTAAGGATTTGAACAAATTTATTGATGCTTATTATACGATAATAGATAATTATTATGGTGATTTAGATAAAGAAGATTTGGTTAATAGTGCTATTGAAGGTATGGTCAGTAGTGTTGGTGATGTCTATACTAATTATAGTGATAGTGATACAACTACATCATTTTTAGAAACTGTAGAAGGAACTTATGAAGGAATAGGGTGTACAATTGCTCAAAAACAAACTGGAGAAATAGTAATTATTGATATGTTTGATGATGGCCCTTCTGCAAAAGCAGGATTAATGATAGATGATATTATATTGAAAGTAGATGATATTGATGCAGAAGGAAAAACAACTACGGAATTATCTGATTATATAAAAAATAGTAAAAATAAAAATATAACTATAACTGTACTTCGTGGTAATGAGGAAAAAGAAATCAATGTGGTTAGAGACAAAGTAGAAGTCCCTACTGTTACTAGTCAAGTATTAGAAAAAAATAATAAAAAAATAGGATACTTAAATATTTCAATCTTTTCTTCTGTTACAGATAAACAGTTTAACACTGAATTGCAAAAATTACAGAAAGAAAACATTGAAGGTTTAATAATTGATGTAAGGGGTAATGGTGGAGGATATTTAAGTTCAGTTACTAATATACTTAATAGAATTTTAGAAAAAGACAAAGTAATTTATCAATTAAAAAGCAAGGATAAGGTTGAAAAGAAAAAAGATACTACTAAAGAGTGCTTAAATATACCAATTGCTGTATTAACTAATACTGGTAGTGCTTCAGCTTCTGAAATATTAGCTTCTGCTATAAAGGAAAGCTATGGAGGATATGTAGTAGGTACAAATACATATGGTAAAGGTACTGTTCAACAAACGATGCAACTTACAGATGGAAGTATGATAAAATATACTGTTCAAAATTGGTTAACTCCTAATGGCAATTGGGTAAATGAAGTAGGATTAGAACCAACTGATTTTGTAGAACTATCTGATGAATATTATAATAATCCGACTATAGATAATGATAATCAACTTCAAACGGCATTAACTTTGTTAAGTTAGATAAAAAATAAAAAAGATATTTTGAGAAAGATATCTTTTTTCTATTATAAAAAATATTGTTAAATACTTTATTTTATGGTAATATTATTAAGGATTTTGCATTCTTAAATTAACTTATAAATATGTTAATTATTAAAATAAAAATTATTTTAGATGTAAAAGTTAACTATTACGGAAGAAAATATACCAAAAATGTAACCTGACTAGTTACATTTAAGAAAATATGTTATAATTATCTATGGAAAATAAGGAGTTATGATTGATATGTTAAAGTTTGTTGTTTATGAAGATTCATCAAAATATATTGAAGAATATGTTGATGTTATTAATAAGATAATGATAAATAAAAATTATGATTATAGAATCTTAAAATTTTCAAGGTTTACTCCAAGTTTGAAGAAAGAAATGTATTCAGGTGATGATGAAAAAATCTTTTTATTGGATATTCAAACACCAGATGTTTCTGGAATTGAAATAGCTGCAAAAATAAGAGAAGTAGATTGGGAAAGTATAATAATTTTTATCACAAATTATTCACAATATAAAAATGAAATATTTGCTAAAAGATTATCTGCACTAGATTATATATCTAAAGATAGTCAATTTAAAGATAGATTAACAGAAACCATAAACATAGCTTTAAAAGCAATATGTAAAGCTGATGTATTAGTTTATACTTTTAATCATATGACTTATAGAGTACCAGTAAGAAATATAGCATATATAGAAAAGGCAAATGTTGGTAAGAAAAATTACATAATAACTTTAAATGGTGAAGAATATGAAATAGCAGGAACAATAAAGTCTTTGCAGGCTAAATTAGGAAATAGATTTTTTAGATCACATAATTCTTGTTTGGTTAATTTGGATAACATTAAAACTATTAATTATAGTGAAAAGACTATAACTTTTATAAATGATGAGGAAATAGAGTTACTGTCTGTACGTAGTAAAAAAGGACTAAAAGAAGCATGCAACAAATAGTTGAATACATAATAAATACTACAATAACTGTTATAACACCGATAGTTTTTGGATATATAGTTATTGATAGAAATTTTCATCGGCTAAAAATTAAGAGAAAATTAATTGCTTTTTTCGTTGTGTTAGGATTAAGTTTGTATATTTATGAATTTAGTCCTTCTGTGTCCAAAACAATATTAAGTTTTTTAATTCATGTCTTTGAATATAAGCAATTTTTTAAGATTAGTTATTCAAAAGCAATATTTATAAGTTTTATTTATATTCTAATTTTAATGGTATTAGATATATTTCAATTGTTCTTTTCAGTAAATATTTTAAATGTGTCAAAAAATTTTTATTATAATTCTTTTGCAGGTAGCTTATTGTCAAACTTTTTGGTATGTTTGAATATGTGTATAATAACATATTTATTGAGGAATAAATTAAGAAAGTTATTTAATACGAGAGTAGAAAATAGTAATAATGTGTTATACATGGCAATATTTACTATATTATGTATAATTGTATTATTTTTTGATATAATTTCTAATTATAAAGATAATAATAATATATTTTCATATATAATGTTAATAATAATATTTTTAATTGTGATTTCTAATTTAATTAAAGAAAAGATAGTAATTAATGATAAAATAAAAGAATATAATAGTTTACTTGCTTTTATGAGAACGTATGAAATGGAAATTGAATCTAATAGAATTCAAAATCATGAAATAAAAAATCAATTTATTACAATTATTTCTATGTTAAAAGATAATGAAAAGAAAGATAAAATATTAAATTATGTTAGTAATTTAGTTAAAGATTATAAGAATATAGATGATAATAAGTATTCTGATTTGCAATATCTTCCTTTAAATGGACTAAAAGGTTTCATCTGTAATAAAATTAATAAAGCTGAAAGTGAAAATATTAACGTAAGTGTTATTGTTGAAAAAGGAATACAAAATTCTGTTATTGCTAATTTAAAAACAGACGAATTTAAAAAAATAGGGATTTTATTAGGTGTATATCTTGATAATGCAATTGAAGCTACTGCAGTTACAGCAGATAAAAGTTTATCGATTGAAATGTATATTCAAAATGGTGACGTTCTAATTATAATCAGCAATACTTTTAATAATGAAATAATTTATGATAATGATTCTAATAAATTTAAAACTACTAAAGGAGTAGGACATGGTTATGGACTACAATTAGTTAGTAAAGTATTAAATAATAGTAAAAAATTTGTAATTAGTAATTCTATGCAAAATGATCTTTTTGTTCAAAAAATTATAGTAAAAAAATAAAATGGTTTCCCATTTTATTTTTCAATTAAACTTCTTGGCATTTTAGGTTCGTCTGAAAACCAAACTAGGCATCCTTGTGTTCCTATAGTAGCAGCTACAGTTCCAAGAACAGTTAAAATACTTGCTATGTATTTCATTTTGTTTCCTCCTTTTAATTCTTTTATGTTTAATTGCTTAAACCTAACTTATAATTTTTGTAATTATCATAAGGTAATTTAAATAATTTATAGGTAATAGGATGAATCATTATTACAGATTCTAGCATACCAACTAATAAATAGTTTGAAATAATATTATTACTATAAATTATTATTAATATAGTAAATATAGATCCTGATATAAAACTAATTATTTTATATCTTTTTCTTTTTTTTGCATTAATTAAAGGCCTTTTATAAGTATCTGCTGGTGCATATTTAAAAATACATAATAAACAAAATATTGCTATTAAAAATTTTGTAATTAAACTTAATGATAAATAATTACAAATATATACACCGCCAATAAACATAATCATAGATGTTATTAAGCAGTAGCTACTTTTTGTTGCATGTATTCCAAATGCTGTACAGCGTATTATGTTATAAAAAATTGATAACATAATAACTTCTTTAAATATACCTAAAATTGCTGCTAGTGAGAAGATAATTATCATTTTTGTAATAGTTAAATATATACTTTCTAATCCATATTCAACTTCTTCTAATTGTGTTTCTGTAATTGTTTGTTCATTACTTTTTATAAATTTCATAACATTACCTAAAATTAATCGCTTCATTATCTCACCCACGAATCTATTATATAATAGTATTTTTTATTGAGTGATATTGCTTCTTTTTCGTTAGAAAAATGAAAATAAAAATAAAGAGTAAATTATTTGTTAATATAATGTGCACTTTATTTGCTTTTTGTGATTAAATTTGATTAAATTTGATCTATTAAAAATTATTGTTATTTGCATGAAAAAATGATACAATTGTGTTAGGAGGAATGTATATGGCTTTGTTAATTACATTGATAGTTGGTTTATTTACTTTTGTAGGGTGTTTAATAATATTTTTTATCAAAAATAATAAAAAAATTGTCGATTTTTCTGTAAGTGTTGGATTTGGTGTATTATTAACACTTATTCTTTTAGAATTAATACCAGAAAATTTAGAATTAATTCAAACTAAATTTATGTTAGTTGGTTCAATAGTTACGGTTTTGGTTGTTTCAGCACTCGGAATAATTGCCTTAAAAATATTAGATAAATTTATTCCTGATCACGATTCTAGCAACAAAGATAATCTTGTTCATATAGGGATAATGACATCAGTTGCTTTAATTATTCATAATCTTTTAGAGGGAATGGCTATTTATACATCAGTTAATTCTTCTTTAAAATTTGGAGGAATGTTAAGTTTAGGTGTAGCTCTTCATAATATACCATTAGGTATGAGTATAACATCAATGTTTTATAAGAATGGTAAAGATAATAAGAAAGCAATTATTGTAAGTTTACTTCTTTCTTTATCAACTTTTGTAGGTGGGCTTATTACATTTATGTTTGCGGGTTCAACGTTGGATGATTTTTCTCGAGGAATTTTGTTAACTTTAACTTTAGGAATGCTAATTTATATTGTTATTTTTGAATTACTACCTCATGTGTTGGAAAATAAAAATAAAAATAGTACTATTTTGGGAATTATTATTGGAGTTACTTTGTTGATATTAAGTACATTAATTTAGTAAAGTAGGTATTAATATGAAAAGAATTTATAAAGTTTTATTTTGCGTAATGTTATTAGTATTTTTAATATTTATAAATTATATTTTAAAAGATAATGATTTATATTATTTTCTATTTTCTTTTAGTATGTTTATTATTTTTATAAATTCTTTTTCACATATTAATATAGAAGAAAAAATAATTGAATTAAAAGATAAAAAATATGATAATAGTCAAGTAAAGTTATTTTATGCTATTATTGGATCAGTATTATTTATTAATTTTTTATATTTTTTAGTTGTATATATATTAAATATTTTTCTAAATGAAAGTATATATTTTGAAAAATATATTTATATTTCTTATGCTATGGTTTGTTCTATATGGGTAATTCCAACTGTAAATGTTATAACTCAATATTTAAGTGGAAAAGGTAATAAAAATCTGTCATGTTTAATTAAACGATTATTTTATTGCTTTTGGTTTATTTCTATAATAATTTTATTAATAGTGTATTATTGTACTTCTTTTAATAAAAATTTGTTTATAATACTTATTTATTTATTGCAATATATATCATTTATACTTGTTGTCTTAATTTTATCAACTTTAATTAAAGGTAAAGGCGTTTTTAAATTAGGAAATTTGAAAAAACGAAAAGAAAATAATGAAAATATACTTAGTGATGTAAAATTTATTTTGAAAAATAATATTTATTATTCAATAAAAAATATTATTAATATTAGTTATTATTATTTTTCAATAGTAATCACATATGTAGTTATAATATATAAGTATAATTATCCATATAATGAAACTGTTATCATTATTACAGATACATACTTTTATTTCTTTTTATTAATATTAATTTTATGCACAATATTTATAGAAAAATATAAATCAACTGTTTTAGATATAATGATTGATATTAAAGAAAAGAGCCAAAAGGGATTAGAAATAGTAAATTTATTTGTTAATATAATTAAAAATATATTACCACTAACTTTATTATTGTGTATATTGTCTGGTCCAATATTAAAAATAATATTTAATAATAGTAATTCTGTTATATTCATGTTGTTAATTTGGATTTTCCCATTTATTGTTTTATATTCTATTTCATTAAAAATAATTGAAGTTAGTTCTTTAAGAAAAAATATAATATATACTATTTTATTTTCTGGTTTATTAGTAAAGGTTATATTTACATTACCTATGATAAATTCCTTCTATAGAATGGGATATAATGTAATTTATGGTGATATTATTGCTTCTATTATGGGATTGTTTACTTCTTTTATAGTGATGATTATATATATAAATAAAAAATATAAAATTAATTTTACTAAAGTATTTGAAAAAATATTAAATGTAATATATGAAAGTATTTTATTGTGTTTAATTTTAGTAATTTGTAGTATGATTATTCCTTTAAATGTAAATAGTAATTTAGAAGCTTTGGTAGTAATATTAGTTTATGTAATAATTTATGAATTGTTTTTAATATTAAAAAGAGTAATAAAGAAAGTGTTAGGAGGCAACTAATGAAAAATAAAAAAATTATTATATTTTTTGGATTAATGGCTATATTGATTTTGCTATTTACTAGTAAGTATTCTATTTTATATCCTTTTAATGATTGGCAAGATTCAAATTCCTTTCTAACGGTAGCTAGGAGCATGTTAGATGGTAAAATACTTTATAAAGATATAATTGAACAAAAAGGACCTATATTATATTTAATATATATCTTAGGAGAATTTTTATCAATTGGTAAGATATCAGGTGTTTTTTTACTAGAAATTTTTTCTCTTACTTTTGTGTTTTATTATGCATATAAGATAATGAATTTATTTACATCAACAAAGTATGGATATCTTTTAATACCAATTTTTGGAGTATTTATTTGTACAAGTTATTCATTTGTGCATGGTGGTAGTGCTGAAGAATTTTGCTTGCCTTTTTTAATGGTAAGTTTGTATTATTTTCTTTATCACTTTATGAAAAAAGAACTTACATACAAACAAATTTTTATAAATGGAGTTATTTCTATGATAGTAGGACTCATAAAATTTAGTTTGTTAGGTTTTTGGTTTGGATTTATGGCAATTATCTTTTTTGATTTAATTAGCAAAAAAGAATATAAAAAAGCATTTGTTAGTTGCGTAATCTTTTTATTGGGAATGTTCTTAATAGGAACTGTATTTGTAATATATTTTGTAATAAATGATGCTTTAGGAGATTTTATTTATTCATATTTTTTGATTAATGCTGGTTCTTATGCAAAAGAAAGTAGTAATATAATTACTAGAATTGTTAGATGTTTTGTAGAAGGATTTATTAATTTAGGTAGAAATTTAGGATTTTTAGTATTAACTCCATTTCTTATATATTCAATTTTTAAAATATTTAAAGAAAACAAAGTTAGAGTAGCTATAATATCTATTTTTATATTATTATTTTTGGGTATATATATTGGACTTAGATCATACAAATATTACACAATCCCACTTTTAATATTTTATATATTTGTGTTTATATTTATAAATATTAAATTTAAAAATAAAATTAATAAAATTAATTGCAATAAAGCAGTTTTGTTGATTATTTATATAATATTAATTGGAATAAGTTCTTATTCTTTTGCTAATTATCGAAGTTATATTTTGACTAGTGAAGAAGATTATGCTCAGTTTAGAATTGCAAATATTATTAAGGATCAGTCAAAAAATCCTACGGTTATAAATTATGGATCTTTAGATTATGGTTTTTATAATATTTTAAATATTATTCCAAATTGTAAATATTTTCATAGAATGAATATTCCTTATGATAAGTTACCTGATAATTATGATGTACAAAAAGAGTATATTAATAATAGAAAAGTAGAATATGTAATAGTTGGAATTCGTAATGATAATAAACAAATTAAAGATGATTTTGAATTTATAGAAAAAAATTATGTATTAATTTACGAAGATAATCAAGTCTATGAAAAATATCAAGTACATTTCTATTTGTTTAAATTAAGAAATTAGTATTGTTATCTAACCAAAATTATAGTATAATCATGTTGGAAGGTGGAATAAAATGGAATACTACCAATATATAACAATTGTTGTAATATTAGTTATAATTGCTTTGGCAATTATTAAGAGCAATAAAAAAGATTTAAAATTAGAATTAAACAAGTTAGTAGAATATTTAGGGGGGAAAGATAATATTTTGGAAACAGAGGTTGAAATGTCTAGATTCAAGGTGACTTTAAAAGATATCACTAAAGCTAATAAAGAAGGAATTATTAAACTTGGCGCAAAAGGAGTTGTTGAAATAGACGATCAATTGAAAATTATATTAGGTAATAATGCAAAGCAATTAAAAAAATATATTGATGAAATAAAACTGTAGAACACAAAAGTGTTCTTTTTTTTATATAATATAAAATTTAATTATTTAAACAAAATGAATGTGTTAGTTTTTACTAAAAAAATGCAATTTTTGACAAAATTTGACAATTTTCGACAAAAATAACTACTATAATAAATAAAAAGGAGATTTTAAAATATGGTTTTATTTGAAGAAGTGTTATTAAATATTATGTTGGTTTCGTTTCCTATACTTATTTATTTTGTTTATGGATGTTATACGAAAATATTAAATAAAAAATATAATATATTTGTCTTGGGGTTTGCATTGTTCTCTTCTTTATATTTATGTTTAAAATATGGAACTACATCATCTAATAATATAATGTTATTATTTTGTAATGTTCCAATTGTTATAGCATATACCAAGAAGAAAGAAATTATAGGAGTAATTTTATCAATATTATCAATATTATACTGTTATTATATTTTTGATTATGAAATTATTCTTATGTTAATAAAATATATTTTATATTTTATACTTTATTGTTTAACAAAGAATAAAATTAATTCTATTGAGTTCGTATCAGTAATTTGTGTGATTCAAGGATTCTTTTTGTCTTTTGAATATTTTTTTGCACATGAAAGTAGTAATATTTTTATGATTCTTAATATGTTATTTACAGTATTGGTAATATATTCTACAACAATATTTATAATGTTTTTATTACAATTAGGGGATAAAATAACTACATTATATAGTAATTTGAAATTATTAGAAAAAGATAAACAAATAAAAGAATCTTTATTTAAAATAACACATGAAATAAAAAATCCAATTGCTGTTTGTAAAGGCTATTTAGACATGTTAGATATTAATAATAAAGAAAAAGTAGTAAGATATGTTCCTATTATAAGAGAGGAAATTGATAGATGTTTAAATATTATGACAGATTTTATGCAATTTAGTAAAATTAAATTGGATAAGGAGTTAGTTGATATAAATTTATTATTAGATGATGTTTATGATAGTTTTAAGATATTGAATAAGTTAAAAAATATAGAATTAAACTATGTTGAAAATGATGATGAAGTTTATATTAATGGTGATTATAATAGATTGAAACAAGTGTTAATAAATTTACTTAAAAATAGTGCAGAAGCAATTGAAGATAAGGGAACTATTTCTATTAATAGTGAATCTGATAATAAATGTTTTGTAATTACGATTAAAGATAATGGTAAAGGAATGACAAAAGAAACTTTAGAAAAAATAAAAGAAATTTTTTACACTACTAAAGAAAAGGGAAGTGGAATAGGTGTTTCTTTATCTAATGAAATTATTAAAGCTCATGGTGGAAAATTAGAATATTTTTCATCAGTAGGTGTAGGAACTGAAGCCAAAATTGTTTTACCAATTATTAACAGCATTTAGTATTGAGTGAATTTGTGGTATAATTTATTTGGTGGTTTAATGATAGATGATATATTTTTAAAAAATTTGCCTACAATTGATTTGCATGGATATGACAGAGATAGTGCAAGGGTTAAAGTAGAAGATTTTATCAAAGAAAATGTAATTATGAGAAACAATAAAATTGTTATTATTCATGGAATAGGAGAAGGAATAGTAAAAAAAAGTGTTCATGAAGTTTTAAGAAAAAGCCATTGGGTAGAGAAATTTGAAATAGATATTTATAATGAAGGATGTACTGTTGTTTGGATAAAATTTGACTAAATTTTTAATATGTGTTATAATTAATTTGTTTTAAGGGGGATGATAGTATGTCAAGAACATATAAAGGTATGTTTGTTAGCAGTGCTGCTAATTCAATTCAAAGAGAAAAAATGTTAGAAAACAAGTCAAGAAAAGTGAGAGCAACAAACAAAGAAAAGTCAGAAAAAGATATTATGATGGTTAAAGGATTAGAGTTTGTAGAAAATGGAATACCATTTGATATGGCTCCTGAAGAATTACAAAAACATTATTTCTTTAAAATAGGATATGAAATTGGAGTTAGAAGAAAAAAGATAAATGATACTCAAAGTGTTGGTAAGGTGAGAAATTAATGTCAAATTATTTAAGACCTAAATATATTTTAAGTGAATATTCTAGTTTTGGATCTAAGCAGTATGTAGCTAGTCAAATTGAACTTGATAAAAAGTTTGAAAAGCATTTAGAAACTTTGGATAGAGAAAAAAGGAAAGAAATAAGTAAAGATTTAAAAGCAAAAACAATTGAAGCGGGAATTAGATATGCTTATTCTGATTTTGAAGGAATAGGAACTGACCATTTGGAAATGGATAAAAAAATAAAATATTTCTTCAATGTCGGGTATCAAATTGGAAATAGAAGAATTTATATAAAGGGGTTATCTTTAGGAGAAAGTGGATTGACTTTACACGAATCAACATTTGTATTCGAAAATCATCATGCTTTTAAAAAAGGGTATAACTATGCTAGAGAAGAATTAGTAAAAGTTCAAAAAAAAGTCATGAAGTAAAATGACTTTTTTTAAATAATATAGTATAATATTGAATTGAAAGGATTTGACAATATGAGTATTAAATTAGAAAGATTAGGAAATATCTTTACGGAGGAAATAAGTAAAATAATTCAAACAGAACTAAGGGATGAGTCTATTGAATTTGTAACTATTACATACACTAAAATATCTAGTGATTTATCTTATGCCAAAGTTTATTTTACTGTCCTTGATATAGAAAAAAAGAAAGAAATGGAAGTAAAATTAAATAATGCTAGTAAGTTTATTAGAAGCAAATTGTTTGATCGTGTAGAAATTAGAAAAATACCAGAACTTACATTTGTGTATGATGAATCAGTAGAATATGGAAATAAAATAGAGCATATTATAGAAGAAATAAAGAAAGAGGATTAAAATGCAATATAAAGAAGTAATTGATATTATAAACAATTCTACTAATATAGCTATTGTTACCCATGAGTCTCCTGATGGAGATGCAATCGGTAGTAGTACTGCTGTGTATTTGGCTTTAAAAAAATTAAATAAGAAAGCAGATTTAATTATAAAAGAATATTCTAGTGTTTTTAATGTTGTTGATATATTAAATGAAAGTATTAGAGAACCTAGAAATATAAATTATGATTTAGTAATTGTAGTAGACAGCGCTAATGCTGAAAGATTAAACGAGATAAATATTTTAAAAAATGCCAATGAAATTATAAATATTGATCATCATATAAGTAATAATTTATTTGGTACATACAATATAGTTGATGGGAAATCACCAGCATGTTGTCAAGTATTAATTAAAGTATTTAATAGTTTAGGAATAGATATTGATAAAGAAATTGCTACTTCATTATTAGTAGGAATTATTACTGATACCAATGGTTTTAGAAATCAATCTACTAATAAAGAAACTTTTATTGATGTAGCAAATATGTTGGATTTGGGTGTTAATTTAAGTGAAATATATATGAAAGTTTTGTCTACTAATACTTTAGCACAGTTTGAATTAAAGAAAATAGCTAATAATAGATTAGAATTTTTTGAAAATGGGAAAATTGCTTTCACATATATAACAGAAGAAGATAAAAAAATTGTAAATGCCCAAATAGGAGATCATGAAGGAATAGTAGATATAGGGAGATCTATTGAAGGAGTAGAAGTATCAATATTTTTACATGAAAAAGATGGTATTTATAAAGTATCATTGAGATCTAATTCTTATGTAAATGTATCAGAAATAGGAATTATTTTTAACGGCGGTGGCCATTTTTATGCTTCTGGTTTTGTAAGTGATTTACCTTTAATAGAATTAAAAAATAAATTAATTGAAGAAGTGGCAAAAAGGTTGTAATATGGATGGTATATTGGTAATTAATAAAGAAAAAGGCTGTACTAGTAGAGATGTAGTTAATAAAGTTAGTAAAATACTTGGAACTAAAAAAATAGGACATACTGGTACTCTTGATCCTATTGCAACAGGAGTATTAGTATTATGTATAGGAAAAGCATTAAAAGTAGTAGAGTTATTAATGGATCATGATAAAGAATATATTGCAAAGTTTAAATTAGGAATAGATACTGACACATTAGATATTACAGGAAAAGTTTTAAATACATGTGATAAAAAAGTAACTAAAAAAGAAATATTAGATGTATTAAATAAATTCCAAGGTTTAATAAAACAAGAAGTACCTAAATATTCAGCAATTAAAGTAAATGGGAAAAAATTATATGAATATGCTAGAAATAATATTGAAGTAAAACTTCCTATTAAAGAAGTAAATATATATAAGTTAGAGTTGTTAAACTATAATGAAGAGAAAAAGGAAGTAACCATTTTTTGTAAAGTTAGTAAAGGGACTTATATTAGAAGTCTAATTAGAGATATTGGTAAAAATTTAGGTACTTATGCAACAATGACTGAATTAGAAAGAACTAAATTAGGGATATATGATATAAAAAATTCTTATACATTGTTTGATATAGAAAAAGGCAATTATAAGTTATTAGACATTAAAGATATATATCCTGAAAATAAAAAAATAATAATAAATGATGAAATTTTATTAAAAAAAATAAAAAATGGTATGGTATTAGATAAATTTTACGATGGAAAAAATAAAATGATATTGGATAAAAATAAAAATCTAATAGCAATATATACTGAATGTAGTGATAAAAATAAAGTAAAACCATGGAAAATGTTTGTAAATTAATAAAAAAAGTAATATTTTGTTGACAAATATATAAAATTTTAGTAAAAT
>ERZ1643251.3899-NODE-3899-length-13414-cov-9.366345_pt1 | contig 13414 bp, 12 predicted proteins | sample MGYA00579261_ERZ1643251 | MGnify/ENA primary metagenome ERZ1643251 (study PRJEB29033, sample SAMEA4952267) | chicken gut metagenome | biome: Broiler Chicken; feature: Gastrointestinal Tract; material: Caecum | place: Ireland | collected 2018 | study: Broiler... | reverse complement strand
CCACAGGCAACTTTCATGCCCTAGTTTTAACACATGCGTGTCGCACAACGAAAAACTTCGGATTTTATTCCGAAGTTTTCTTTGAGAGCCATGCTTACTTCGATAAATATTTACCGCAATTATGTATAGTTTCATTGTTTTTTTATCTTTAGTTTTTGATTTTCGGTTTATTTTCGGCTTATTTTCGGCTTATTTTAATTTTTCAGCATATTTTCCTGTTAAAACATAATCCGTTATAAAGCAGTTTTATATTTCTAATTTTTCTTTAACATAGCTACTTTTTTAATAAAGCTAATTTTTCTTTTTCTTCTTGTAGTTTTTTTCGATCTAATTCAACGACATTTTGTGGAGCTTTGTTGACGTAATTTTCATTGGCAAGTAATTTTTCACGGCGTTCAATTGACTGTTCTAACTTCTTGATTTCCTCTTCTTTCTTTGCTAGATCTTCTTGTTCACCTTCATCATAATAAGTAATATCGACTAATTTAGATTGATAGTGGTAAGAAAGTTTATTTGAATTATCTTGTTTGTCATCATTGATCGGATTTTGAATCTTGAGTTGTGAATAATAAATAGATTTTAATTCTTCTTTTGTTTCTATCTTTACATCGGCATGTTTACTAATATGATTAGTTGCTTTTAAATTACGAATCGCAACAATATCTTCTAATATTTTTTCAACTAATTCTTTTTCTTTTTTAAATACCTTTGCTTTATCTTGTTTCGGATAAGTACTAATCATAATGGAATCAGCTTCTTTGATTGGAAGCATCTGGTAGATTTCTTCAGTTACATACGGCATGAATGGATGAAGCATTTTTAAAATATCGGTAAGTACAGTAAGTAATACACTCTTTGTCGTACGATTCATATTGGTTTTTGATAATTCAATATACCAGTCACAATAATCTTCCCAGATAAAGGAATATAATTCATTTCCTACATTATGAAACTCATATTTTTCCATATTTACCCTAACATTACCAATTATTGTATTTAATTTATCTAAAATCCATTTGTCTGGTAAAGTCAAGTTTTCTAACATATAATCTTCTTGGCTAAAATCTTCTAGATTCATTAATACGTATCTAGAGGCATTCCATAATTTATTAATGAAATTCCAAGTAGATTTTACTTTTTCTTCATCATATCTTAAATCTTGACCAGGTGCAGAATTGGTTGTTACAAAGAAACGTAGAGAATCACTACCATAGGTATCGATGACATCCATCGGATCTACACCGTTACCCAATGATTTAGACATTTTTCTACCAATTTTATCTCGTATTAATCCATGAATTAAGCAATCCTTAAATGGTCTCTTACCAGTAAACTCTAGGGATTGAAAAATCATTCTAGAAACCCAGAAGAAAATAATATCGTATCCAGTTACCAAACAATCATTTGGGAAATAACGTTTGAAATCTTCTGTTTCATTTGGCCAACCAAGAGTTGCAAATGGCCATAAAGCACTACTAAACCATGTATCTAATACGTCTTCATCTTGATGCCATCCTTCTTCTGTTGGTGCTTCTATTCCTACATAGACTTCATCTCCCTTATACCATGCTGGAATTCTGTGTCCCCACCATAATTGACGAGAAATGCACCAGTCGTGACAGTCTTCCATCCAATGATTTAAAATCTTTTCAAACCTTTCTGGGAAGAAGTTTACCTTTTTATCTTCATCTTTTTGATTTTCTAGAACTTGACGAGATAACTTTTCCATATTGACAAACCACTGTTTAGATAGATACGGTTCTACCATCACATCAGTTCTTTCGCTGTGACCGACACTGTGCTTGATTGGTTCAATTTCGATTAATAAGCCCTGTTTTTCTAAATCTTTTAACATTTCTTCTCGGCATTCGAAACGATCCATTCCTACGTATTTGCCAGCATTTTCATTCATCGTTCCATCTGGATTCATGACTATAACTCGCTCTAAATTGTGACGAAGTCCTACTTCAAAGTCGTTTGGATCATGAGCAGGAGTTATCTTAACGACACCAGTTCCAAATTCTGGATCGGCATGTTCATCACCAACAATAGGAATTTTTTTGTTTACTAAAGGAAGAATTACCTTTTTTCCAATATATTTTTGATATCTTTCATCACTCGGATTTACCGCTACTGCCGTATCACCAAATAATGTTTCAGGACGAGTTGTCGCTACTTCTAAATATTCATCACTATCTTCGATAAAATATTTTAGATGATAAAAAGCACCATCTATTTCTTTATAGATTACCTCCTCGTTGGATAAAGCAGTTTGAGCTTCTGGATCCCAGTTGATAATTCGTTCTCCTCTATAAATCAAGCCCTCATCATACATTTTTTTAAATACCGTTTTTACTGCTAGAGTAAGGTTATCATCTAAGGTAAAGGCCTCTTTAGTATAATCTACAGATAGACCCAATTTTGCCCATTGAGAACGAATATTTTCCGCATATTCTCTAGTCCAATCCCAACACTCATCCAAGAATTTTTCTCTTCCTAATTCTCGTTTTCCAACTCCTTGTTGTTTTAGGCGCGCAACTACTTTGGCTTCTGTTGCGATTGCAGCATGATCCATACCTGGTAGCCATAACGCATCATACCCATCCATTCGTTTATAACGAATAATAATATCTTGTAAAGTAGTATCCCAAGCATGACCTAAATGTAATTTTCCCGTTACATTAGGAGGAGGTATTACGATACAATAAGCTGGTTTCGTTTTATCTTGTCCTGATTTAAAATACCCTTTTTCTAGCCAAAATTTGTATTTTCCCATCTCTACTTTTTGATGGTCATATTTTTTATCTAACATATTTCTTCACTACTCCTTATTTATTTTTCAAACCGTTTTTTCCTACTATATATTTACGGTTTATTTCCTTTTTTATCTTATCAATTCCATAAAATTTTTCCCAGTTGGCTTCATCATCTATTTTCTGTAAATTATAAGCACCAATCACACTATAGCGACTAAGTATCATTTCATTTTGATAGAATCATTCTAATTCGCGATCAGTAATCGTTTCTGGTAAATAGAAAATGACGAGTCCTGATGAATCTTCACTTTTTACCACCAAATGACCAAGTTCCGCAATTCGGCATGGTGCCTCTTGATAATCATCAGGTTTAAATTGAAAGCCTAACTGATACATATCCGAAAACTCTTGAATCTTTTTGGTGTGATTCTCACCAAGAGCTACATCTCGTTCAAATAGTGGCTGGATTATCTGTCCTTCATCAGGAATTATCCATACTTTTCCCCTATTATTCATGATGAACCCCCTCGTTAATTGCATCGTAACAGATTTCTCTTACTTTTAACCACAATTTTTCACTATCTTCAGCTACCTCAATCGTACTGACAAATAAATCAAAGTTATCTGTTTCGACTAGAATATCTAAGCTCTCTTCAAAATTAAAATCGTAAATAAAGGCTAAAATCGATAACACGGCGTCTGATTTTGATTTATTGTCTTTGATATCAAGAAGATGCCTTTCTTTGAAGTTTTTTAACACAGTTGGAGTCACTTCATCCGCTTTGAACACATAATGATAATGGATGGCATACTGTTTAAAGATATCGACTTTATCCATATCTCTAATCATCGAAACAAATAATTTCTCCTTATCCTTTAATGGTGGGACGTCCAACTTATTATGATACCTAATCGCTAGTTCAATAATCTCATCATACTTGTCTTCTTCAATAAAATCTCTGATGTGTCCTTCTTCAAACAGATAGATACAACTTTGATCAGCATGATCGATCGTTTTCTTATCCGATAACTTTCCATAGATTCTAAATTGTTCAAAACGACCAATATCGTGTAGGAGTCCAATAATCTTCGCTAGAATAATTTCTTCCTTAGATAAGTTAAGTCGGAAAGCAAGTTCTGCCATCAAGTTTGCGACTTCTAAACTATGTTCTTTCTTTAGGCTAATTATTTCTTCTTTCTGATCATAATTTTCTACATATTTTTCAAATACTTCTTTTACCCGTTCATAATCCATAAAAAAAACTCCTCCTTATCTTTTAATTAATAAGGACGAGTTAAACCCGCGGTACCACCTTAATTCACTCTTAAAAAGAGTACCCTTCATTAAAGAACTAACGTATCTTTTTCACTACGGAATTACCTACTCATTGTTCAATAATTCTACTCCATCGCTACCTTCCAAAGATAATTTCTATTCATTTTCACCAACCATGAATTCTCTATAAGAATCATTCTTTGTACTCCTCGACTTCTTCGTATTTCGTGTTTTTATTATAGACCAATTTTTTTGCTTTGTAAATAAGTTATCTTTAGTTAGTATTTCCATTATGATTCTTTTTATCTATATTTTTTCTAATTTAACCAATTATCATGCTTTTACTTTTTTCAAAATAAGACTATCTTCATTTTGGTATAAAGTTTCTTTAATCTTACTTAAAATGGACATCTCTTTTTCTTGAATATCCTCGATTAACACACCAAATCTTTGCGCAAGTTCATCATAAGATAAATTCTCTTGAAAGCGAAGAAGGAGAAATTGAATTTCCTCTTTAGGCAAAGTACCGATAACATTTATCATTTCTTCACTAAATGGTTCGTCAGTAGATACCGGTTTACCCACTACAAAATCTAATTTTGTTGCTATTTGATTCTCATAGACGTCTTCATCTAAAGATTTTGTATAAGGATTCTTTCTCATATAGTCTAATATTGCTCCTTTAATATTCTTTTTTATATAATTAACGACTTCTCCCCTAATATTAGAATATGTTCTATCTATAATTTCTAACGTACAAATCTGTAATTCATTTAAAAGATCATGATAATGTTCTAGAGGAAGTTCTCTTTTTAAAACTCTTACAATCATTTTCGTATTTATTTTTAAATATTTATCCCATAGTACTTCTCTTGTATCAACAAGATGGCACTTATATAGAAAAATTAATGAAAAAATATCTAAGGTAGATAAATCACTACTTGCTAAGATTTTAATTTCTGCCAAATGGTTTTGAGATAATATTTTATTATTTTTTTCGTCTTGTTGATCAGAAAAATACCAAATCATACTAACTGCCTGATAAGTCGTATACCCCGCATTTTTTAATTCTTGTACGTTTTCAAAATTAATGGTTAAAAATGAACAAGATGTTTTCAATTTTTCTATATCTTGATTAACTTTTAGAGTGTTAAAAATATCTCTTATTTTCGTCATTTTATCTCTTTTTTCTTTCTCTAACCGATATTCTTCCACCGCTAAACGCATGATTTCTTCATCGCTTATTTCTAATAACTCTTGTTTCTTCTTCATAAACTTTCTGACTACTGTAGAATAGTTATAATCATTTTTAGCACAATAATCAAATAAAGTAGTATCTTCATAATAATACTTATATACAGGTTCGATATAATTATCCATCGCATAATCAACTAATTCATCATCATTTAAACTTGGACATTCTATTCTTTTTTGACACATTCTAGATATAATCGTTTGATAACTAAGCAAATATTTTTCACAATAATTCCTTAAAGACATTCCTTGATAAATATATTTAATCTTAGTATTAACATAATTTATGGCATAATTAACTAATTCATCATCAGATAAGGTGGGATATTGTTTTTTTCTTTTTTCAATTCTAGATAGAATAGTCTTATAATTTAAGGATTGATCTTCACAATATTTTTTTAATGGAATTCCTTGATAATAATATTTAAAATTAGAGTTACTGTATCCTTCGATTATACAAGTAAAATTTTCTTCATCGGATTGGTCTGGGTATTGTTTTTTTCGTTCAGAGAATTTTTTGAGAATTGTACGATAATTTAGAGAATGTTCACGGCAATATTGACTTAAGGGTATTCCCTGATACATATATTTAAACTTAGGTTTAGTTTTATTTATGGCATAGTCAACTAATTTTTCATTAGATAAAGTAGGATATTGTTTTTTTAGTCTATCTATTCTAGATATAATCATTCCATAGTTTAAAGATTGATCTTCACAATATTTTTTTAATGGAACTCCTAGATAATAGTATTTTAACTTAGTATTCCTATACTCTTCAATTACATAGGTAAGAATCTCTTCATCGGATTGTTCAGGATAACGTTTTTTTCGTTTAGAAAATCTCATAACAATTGTACGATAATTTAGAGAATGTTCACGGCAATATTTACTTAAAGATATTCCTTGGTAGAGATATTTAATCTTGTAATCCATATAATTTTCTATCACATCAGAAATCACTTCGTCTAAAGAAGAATCTGGGCATTGCTTTATTCTTGTTTGAATTCTAGTATAAATTGTAGGATAAGATAGTGAATTCTTTTTACAATATTCAGTTAATAACATTCCTTGATAATAATATTTTTCTACGGAACTCTGATAAGATTCTACCGCATAAACGACTAATTCATCTATAGATAAAGTAGGATTTTCTTTTTGCTTAGCTATTATTCTCGTCCCAATTGTACTATAATTTATAGATTGTTGATTACAATATTCTTTTAGTGGGATTCCCTGATAATAATATTTTGTTTTCAACTACCATCATCCTAACTATATCATTTTTATTTAATCTTGAAATTTTGGTTCAATACTTTTATTTTGAATATACTTTTCTACTTCTTGAAAATATTCTTTTAAGTGTGACGGATAATTTAACTCTTTAGCCATTTTTTCATATAGTTTTGTTTCTTCTAGATAACGGAAACTATTAGAAAAATATAATTCATAGACATAACCTAAATAGATTAATAAGTGATCACTATCTGTTTTTAGTTCTCTATAGGGAATCATCTGGTGTTGGAAAAATAGTTCTCGGCAAGTTGGTGTTACTTCTTCATTAGTGGTTGGTAACTCATTATTTTCAATTAATAAATAGATAATGTCTAGTTTATCGGCATCTTTGATCATCTTCGCAAATAATTCTTCTTTTTTATTTTTAATTCCTGTTAATTCCATTTTATTATGATTAAAAATACTTATTTTGATGATTGGATAATATTCTTCTGGTATTTTAAACTTTTCGATTAAACCATCTTCAAACAATATTTTTACTCCATATTCTCCATGATCTAAACTCTTTCTATCATTGACGGTATGATAAATAGATAACTGTTCAAAACGGCCAATATCGTGTAATAAGGCAATTAATTCCGCAAGTTCAATTTCTTCTTCGGTTAGGTGAAGACTTATTGCTAATTCTTCTATTCTATCTACGACTCGATAAGTGTGAAGATAACGTTCTTTAATTTTAGGGTTACTACTATCATACTGTTGATAAAACTCTTCAAATAGTGAAATCCATTCCTTCTTTATTCTCATTACTCATCCCTCTTTTTTTATAATATTTCCATTATACGAGGGAATTTACTGATTGGCAAGTATTGATTTCATTTTCTGTACAAAGTGATTAGCCCATACAGAGACTTGATTTTTTCATATAATACAGTAGGTGAAAATGATGTTTAAAAAAGGACAAGGACATGGTTTTTTCTGCCGATGTGAATCTTGTAGATGTAGAAGGAAATCTAGTATTTTTTATATGGGCTGTCTTCTTTCTTTACTGATCATTTTATTTTATCAATGCCTTTTTGCGATATTCTTTGTCTCTCGCTTTAACTCGTTTCTATGTTTGTTATTTTTGATTTTGGTGATCGTCGGCTTTATTCGTATTATCTTTTAAAAAAACTAAATAGGATGTTTAGGCTTAGAATTCGCTTTATTCATTCTATTTAGTTTTTCACGTAATTGATAAGCAGTATCTGTAATCGTGAATACTTGTTTAATTTTTTGAACTTCTGTTTTCTTCATTTCCAATTTTTCTGGTAATAAAGTTAAGGCCAGAAAGAGATCGATTTCTTCTTCTTTTAGAATATATTTTGTTTGGTATATGTCTAATAGATCAAAGATATCAATTTTTTCTTTATTGTTTTGATAAATATTTAATAGATCATAAACTGGTAAATTAATTCTTGCTTTACCCCAACTAATTAGATAAAGATCATTATTTTCAATTAAGTGCTCTCTTTCTAACGCACCGTGTGTCATCGCATAACGAAGTTTTTTACTTGTTTTTACTTTTTGATACCATGATTCTATTCGTTTTTTACTTTCCCCAATATTTTGATACAAAATAGAAATATTTCTGATTAACAAGTAATGACTCGGGGACATGTAAACTTCACTTTCAATCATATTCTGTAATCCAGAATAATAATTGTATAGATAATCTTGACGATCGATGATTTCTTCATAGATTTTTTTTACTTGATCGATATCTACATTTTTATAGAATGTTGTCTTCGTGTGTAATAGACTGACGAGATAGATCAAATCTTCTATTCGTTGTTCTTCTGGTACTTCAAAGTCATCGATGTATTCGGTTATTTCGTAAGGATCGGAATTGTTGGTTAAATTCGGGGGAAAATTATGGAAATTACGGGTTCTTAGATATTCGTAAATATTGGTGTTGTTTCCTTCTTTTAGACAATAGCGATTATTTTCTGTAGAAATAATATCTACTTTTTTCTTTTTTTGGTAACGTGAGGCTTTTAAATTGTATTTTTCTAATTCTTGTCTTTTATTCATGTTGACATGGAATAATTACTTTGCTACCAATTTTTATATTTTCTAAATCGTTATAAGCCACTAGATCATCACGAGTAGTTTTATACTTTTCGATGATGGAATCTACGGTATCATTTTCTCTAACTATATAAACATGATACGTGACGAAAGTTTCATCACTGGATGCGATCGCATTGAAAATAGAGGACATCTTAGATTCTTCTTTAGGACGGTCTTTTTTCGTTACTGTAGATAGATTGATCTCTTCTTCTTGTTGAGTAGAAGTAGTCGTTGCGGCACTTGAAGTGTAAGTTGACGCTTGTTGATACGTTTTTACTTCTTGGTCGTAAATTTCTTTATTTTTAGAAATTTCTTGCGTTAGTTTAGCCTCAATTTCTTGTTCTAAATCACTTTTATCTGGTAAAGCTGGAAAACCATCTTCTCCACTAATTGCATCCGATACATCGGTTATTTCTAATTCATCGATAGACTCTTCTTTTTCTAATGGTTCGATCTCTATTTTTTCTTTCTTTTCTTCAATTTCAATTGGAATTTTTTCTACTGTCTTGCGAATATCTTCTTCATCTAAGGAGATATCTTCTTTAGGTAAAGGTTTTTCTTCCACATTACCGATTTCTAATTCTATATTAATTTTTAAATCTTCTTCGTTAATGATTTCAAAATAGAAGTCATCAATCGTAATTGTACAGTTTGAGATATCATATTTATTATCCACTTCTATCGTGAATGGTAAATTGTAGTGAAACTCCTCCTCTATTTGACTGGCTTCATGCATTTTATATTTACCATCAAGCAGGATGTCTCCTTCGATAGTATTTCCTTCTTTTACCTCGAGATTATGTTTGGTTTCAATATCGGTGATCTCGGCGATCATCGTTTTAAATTTAATCGTCTTCGTAAAAGGTATTATTTTTTTCATCTTATCCCTCATTTCTATTTCAATATATGAGAATGATAAAAAAAACATGCACACTGAAAAAAGAAAATACCTTCAATTCGTATTTTCTTTTCCGTTTTACGCACTGACTACGACACTTCCTGATGCAAGTTTACCTTGTAACCAAGAAACTGCGTCACTATTTGTAATCGTTATCACGATATTAGCGTTAACTCCCGCAAACATTGATTCTGAATCTACGATACTAGAATATTTGAAGTTTCCAAAATTAATAGCGATCAAACTCCAACAAGAGGAGAACATCCAACTTGTATTTTGTACCTTAGACATGTTAAAGCTACTTAAATTAAGACTAGCTAGATTCGTACAAGAATCAAACATTGTCTGCATATTAGTTACCTTAGCGGTGTTAAAATTAGATATATTCAAACTAGTTAAACTTTGGCAATAACTAAACATTGCATTCATATTCGTCACATTTTCTGTATTAAAATTGCTTAGATCAAGGGAAGTTAATGATTTACAATAACCAAACATAAAGCTCATGTCTGTCACTTTAGAAGTATCAAAATGATTAATATCTAACTTGGTTAGTTTGTTACAATCATAAAACATAAGCTTCATATTTGTTACTGAAGAGGTCACAAAGTTGGAAAGATCTAAATTTGATAAGTTCCAACAGCTATTGAACATTTCAGCCATATTCGTTACTGAAGAGGTCACAAAACTGGAAAGATCTAAACTGATTAAACTCCCACAACCATTAAACATCCCCCACATCGTAACTACTTTTGAAGTATCAAAATTACTGACATTTAAGTTTGTTAAACTAGTACACCCCGCAAACATATCATGCATATTGGTTACTGAACTAGTATTAAAGTTTGCTAAATTTAAATTTTTTAATTGCACACAATCATTAAACATTTGCTCCATATTTTCTACCTTAGAAGTATCAAAATTAGAGACATCTACCCACTCTAATATTTGATTATTATAAAACATGCCACTCATATCCGTAACTTGTGAAGTATCAAAGTGAGAAAGGTCTATTCCCGTTAAACCGGTATTTTCAAACATCCAAGCCATTTTGGTTACTTTTGAAGTATCGAAATTGCTAATATTTAAATTGGTTAATTTACTACATTGGGCAAACATTCCCCACATATCTGTTACCTTAGAAGTGTCAAAGCTAGATAAATCTAAGCTTGTAAGTTCTGTACAACCTGCAAACATCTGCCTCATACTAGTTACTTGTGAAGTATTTAATACTTCCATATTTTCAAATTCTCTAAGTTTAGTAAAGAGCGCAAAGTAATTAATTCCCGACTCTAGCCAAATTTCATCGTTTCCTTGAAAATACAAAGTATAAGTTCCTGCTTCATCCTGATTTTCTACGGCGTATAACATACAGCTTCCGTCTTGCTTAGGAGAAAAATCTCTAGAAAGTTCTGCTCCTTCGATCGGACTTATTCGATTTTGAAAAATGATTTTTGTAACCGATTCTTTTGGTATTTCAAAACTGGTTCCTTTCTCATAATGATAAATTGACTGTTTACTAACTGCTTCTACTCGTTCAAAGGTATCCACTTGCATTTTGAATGATAAATCGAGTCCGGCATCTCTATTTTGAATACCGCCACTTTCCACTAGTCCTACTTTCAAGATAAAGCTGTGACTTTCTCCTTTTTTTTAGGGGAATATCTGTTTTAATCACTAATTCTTTATCTCCAGATAAAAATCCACTTAGAGAAGAAAACGAACCCGATTTTAAAAAAATTTCATTTTGATAACTAGAATCTGTAGAATAAATGGCCCATCCTAAATAATTCGAAAACGTATCTTGATTATCTTTGATTAAAGATATTTCACTAAAAACCACATTATAATTTATATCTCTATCACCTGTATTTCTTATTGTAAATTGGTGACCAGGAGAGGATTCGATTGATTCTAATGGTTGTGGCAAAGCATTCTCCATTAGGATATCTTGTCCAGTTTCGTAGGTAATCTCTAAGTTATCTACTTTTACAACTTGTTGTTCTGAAGTATCATAGGCAGTAAAATAAGCATAACTTCCTCCTATAATAAAGATAACAGTAACTAAACAAACAATGATTAACAAAATCTTTATGCCATTTTTCATCGTTTCACCTCGTATTATTATAGTACTACTATTATTATACCAAAATCTAGATACTTTTCAAAATTTTTGCCTTACTTTTTCACAAAAAAAGAATGAGTTTTTACGAGACTGCTGAAAAAGTATACAAAGATTATTGTAAACTATATCAGTAGTCTTTTTATTTTGGTATACTCTATATAAGAAATATGGTGATGTATGATGATAAAACAAAAAAATCAATTAGAATTAAATTTTAGTAAATATTCGGAATTATACGATATTTTAATTGAACCTGATAATTTTTGGAGACAATTAAATGATATGGTCGATTTTTCATTTGTATATGAAGAATTAAAAGATAAATATTCATCTACGATAGGAAGAACCTGTGAAGATGTAGTAAGAATGTTTAAATATTTATTATTAAAAAGTTATTTCAAGCTATCAGACAGAGGGTTGGTTGAAAGAACTCAAACAGACTTATTATTTAAATATTTTTTAGGATATGATCCAGAAGATACAAAGTTAATTAACTCAAGTTTATTAACTGTTTTTCGTCGTGAAAGATTAAAAGATGAAGAAGAAAATTTAATGGATAAATTAATAAATAAAACCGTAGAACTTGCTTTGGAAAAAGGCCTTATAGAAGTTAAAAATAAAATCATAGTTGATTCAACACATACAAATGCAATGTTTCATCATATTTCACCAAGAGAAGAGTTGATAAAACAAGCAAAAGAATTAAGAAAATCAATTTATAAAATTGATGAATCTATGCATGATAAAATGCCAAAAAAGCGTGAAGCATCAGGACTATTAGAAGATCAAATTGAATATACAAAACAGTTATTAAAGATAGTAAAAGATGATGGTAGATTTACTGCTTTACCAGGGATAAAAGAACAAGTAGATTATTTAGAAGAAACCATGAATGATACAGAGATAGAATTAGAATACTCAAAAGATCAAGATGCTAAAGTAGGACATAAGACTGCCGATACCTCTTTTTTTGGATACAAAACGCATATAGCCATGACACCGGAAAGAATAATAACTGCAGCAACTATTACTAGTGGTGAAAAACATGATGGTAAAGAACTTATTAATTTAATAGAAAAGAGTAAGAAGAATGGAATTGAAGTTGAAGCAATTATTGGTGATGGTGCATATTCTGAAAAAGACAATTTAGAATATTGTGAAGAAAATAATATTAAAAATGTTAGTAAATTAAGTAAATTTGTCACTCATGGAAACAGTAAAAGAAATGATTCTTTTGAATATAATAAAGATGCTGGAATGGATGTTTGTAAGGCGGGACATATGGCATTCACAAAAAGAAAAACTGGTAGTAAAAAGAAAAATGAACAAGTAGAGTCATATTTCTTTGACGTGGAAAAATGCAAACATTGCCCATTTAAAGATGGATGTTATAAAGAAGACGCAAAAACCAAAACATTTAATGTAAAATAAAGGATGAGACGCACATTGAACATATGGATTATATGAATACAGAGGAATTCAAACAGTTATATTCTGAAAGATATAAAATAGAAGCCAAAAATGCAGAATTAAAAAACAGTTATGGATATGATAAAGCTAATGCCTGTGGAAAACTAGGCATTACAATACAAGGGGCAACTACGCTCTTTTTAGCTAATATGAAAAGAATAATTAAATTAGATGAAGAAAAAAAGAAAAATATAGATGGATAATGCCAACTATATTTCATAATTTTTATTTAAAACGCTATGTTGTAGTTTTTAAGGGATAAAACCGTAGTCTGAATAGATCTCATTAAA
>ERZ1643251.3898-NODE-3898-length-13415-cov-5.678518_pt1 | contig 13415 bp, 10 predicted proteins | sample MGYA00579261_ERZ1643251 | MGnify/ENA primary metagenome ERZ1643251 (study PRJEB29033, sample SAMEA4952267) | chicken gut metagenome | biome: Broiler Chicken; feature: Gastrointestinal Tract; material: Caecum | place: Ireland | collected 2018 | study: Broiler... | reverse complement strand
TACACAAAGTATTGCTGCGTCAAATCGCCTTGTCTGGCGAAAAAATCCTTCGCTGTTGGGCATATTTCCAATTTTCAAACAAGGCCTAGGCTGCCCCCTGAGGACGGGAGGCGGCCCTGAGTCAAAAGTTCGAAACAGAAGGAGTGCTTACCATGAAACAGTTCCAGTACACCATCACCGATCCCGTGGGCATCCACGCCCGCCCCGCCGGCCTGCTGGTGAAGGCGGCCAGAGCCTTCCAGAGCTCCATCACCGTGGAGAAGGACGGCAAGACCGCCGCCGCCACCAAGCTCATGGCCCTGATGGGTATGGGCATCAAGCAGGGGAATACGGTGACCGTCACCGTGGAGGGGGCCGATGAGGAGGAGGCCGCCGCCGCCATGGAGAAGTTTTTCCAGGAGAATCTGTGAGAGAGGCCCACATAAAAGAAAGCGCCCTGCGGAGACTAAAGTCCGCAGGGCGCTTTTGCCGCCCGGGAAAGGATGTGGACGGATGTGAAAGCTGCCACAGGAAAATCCATATGGGATGGAATTGCCATCGGCCGGCTCCGCTGGTTTCAGAAACGGGAGGTCCAGGCCCAGTCCATCTCCGGCCTCACTCCGGAGGAGGAGCTGGAGCGGTTTGAACAGGCCCGTGCCAGGGCCCAGGCCCAGCTGAGGTCTCTCCATGAGAGCGCCGTAGGAGAGGTGGGGGAGGACAACGCCGCCATTTTTGAGATCCACCAGATGATGCTGGAGGACGAGGACTTTCTGGATGCGGTGAGAAGCGTCATCCGCACCCAGAGGGGCACCGCCGAGCACGCGGTCCAGGTGACGGGTGAGAACTTTGCCGCCGCCTTTGCGGCCATGGAGGACGCCTACATGCAGGCCCGGGCGGCGGATGTGCGGGATGTGGCCCACCGGCTCCAGGCCGTCCTGGCGGGAGCGGAGGAGAGGCCGGACTGGGATGAGCCCTTCATCCTGATGGCGGACGACCTGTCCCCCAGCGAGACGGTGCAGCTGGACAAGCGGAAGCTGCGGGGCTTTGTCACCCGGGGCGGCTCCACCAACAGCCACACCGCCATCCTGGCCCGGACCATGGGCATCCCCGCCCTGGTGGGGGTGGAGGCGGACCCGGCCTGGGACGGTCGAATGGCGGTTCTGGACGGCTATAACCAGTGCCTGTATGTGGACCCGGCGCCCAGCCTCCTGGCCGCCATGGAGGCCAGAAGGCGGGCCGACGCCGAGCAGGCGTCCCTCCTTCAGGGCCTGAAAAAGAAGCCCAATGTGACCCTGGACGGCACCGAGATCCAGGTGTTCGCCAACATCGGCAGCGACGCCGACGTGGGCCTGGCCCTCCAGAACGACGCCCAGGGCATCGGGCTGTTCCGCAGCGAGTTTCTCTATCTGAACAGCGGCCATCCCCCCACGGAGGAGGAGCAGCTTGCCGTCTACCGCCGGGTGGTGGAGACCATGGCGGGGAAAAAGGTGGTCATCCGCACCCTGGACATCGGGGCGGACAAGAAGGCGGATTACTTCGGCCTGGAGAGGGAGGAGAACCCAGCCCTGGGCTACCGGGCCATCCGCATCTGCCTGACCCGGAAAGACCTGTTCAAAACACAGCTGAGGGCCATCCTCCGCGCCAGCGCCTACGGGACGGTGGCCGTCATGTTTCCCATGATCATCTCCGTGCGGGAGGTGAAGGACGCAAGGGAGCTGCTGGAGGACTGCCGCAGGGAGCTGACCGGCCAGGGCTGTCCTATGGGCCGGGTGGAGGTGGGGATCATGGTGGAGACCCCCGCCGCCGTGATGATCGCCGACGAACTGGCCCGGGAGGTGGACTTCTTCTCCCTGGGCACCAACGACCTGGCCCAGTACACCCTGGCCATCGACCGGCAGAACCCCAGGCTTGACCCCTTCTACGACCCCCACCACCCGGCTGTGCTGCGGATGGTGCGCATGGCGGCGGAGGCGGGGCGCCGCCACGGCTGCTGGGTGGGGGTCTGCGGGGAGCTGGGGGCCGACCTGGCCCTCACCGAGCTCTTTCTCCGGATGGGGGTGGACGAGCTGTCCGTGTCCCCCTCCGCCATCCTGCCCCTGCGCCGGCGCATCCGGGGGCTGGACCTGCGGCTGCCGCCCAATTCATAGAGCGGCCGGAAGGGGCAGCGCGATCTGCGGTTGAAGATTTTGCCCGCTTCGGCTATACTGGACAGGAGAGCGACTGCACAGGAGAGAGGAGAATGCACCGTGTCGGGACGCAGCCGAGGAAAATACTGGACCGCCTCCCTGCTGAAGCGGCGGGGGTGGACCAATGGGCTGATCCGGGAGCTGCTGCCGGAGCCCCGCTATCTGCCCTTTGACGGGCGCTTTGTCCGGGCCTGGAGCAAGGAGGACGTGAGCCGGGCGGAGAGCACCCCCCAGTTTGCCCAGGGAAGAAACCGCCGGCGCTCCGGTGGGGAGCGCCAGCCCCGGGATGTGGAGGCGGTCTGCGGGGCGCTGCGGCGGGCCTGGGAGGCGGCGGAGCCGGACGGCGGGGCAGCCTGGCGGCTGGCGGAGCACTACCACCGGGGCATTCTGGACCGGCTCCCCGCCGGGACGAAGGGGCGGGGAGTGCGCACCTCCCAGGCGGCGGCCTGGCTGGGGGAGTTTCTGGCCCTGGAGCAGCGGTGCGACAGCAGGCGCCTGCCCGAGATTTTGAAGCACTTCCTCCAGGCGGGGAGCTGGCTGGGGGAACACCCGGACCACCCGCTCGCCGGACAGGTCTATGCCCGCTATCCCAATGTGCTGCGGGCTGCCTCCGGGCAGGCGCTGGCAGACTTCATGGATCAGCAGCCCGAGGCCGGCGTGGAGCGTTTTCTCCAGGCGGAGGGCTTTCCGGCCGGGCAGCTGCTGCTGGAGGGGCTGGGAGCCGTCTGGTCGGTGTGGTATGTGCCAAAGGCCATCCGCACCAGCCTGTCCCTGCTCATCGCCCTGAACCCCAAGGACGAGTACCCGGAGGCCCGGGCCATGCGCCGCCGCTTTGTCCTCCACCTGGGGGGCACCAACACGGGCAAGACCTACGCCGGATTCCAGCGGCTCATCCGGGCCGGGACGGGGATCTATCTGGCCCCCCTGCGGCTGCTGGCCCTGGAGGCCCAGGAGACCCTGCTGGACGCCGGGGTGGACTGCAGCCTGTCCACCGGGGAGGAGGAGGACCTCCGGGAGGGGGACACCCATATGGCCGCCACGGCGGAGAAGCTGTCCCTGGAGCGGCGCTATGACGTGGCGGTCATCGACGAGTGCCAGATGATCGCCGACCCCCAGCGAGGGTACGCCTGGACCCGGGCCATCCTGGGCGTGCTGGCCCCGGAGGTCCACCTGTGCGCCGCCCCGGAGGCCAAACACCTGCTCATCCGCCTCATTGAGAGCTGCGGGGACACCTATGAGGTGCAGGAGCACCAGCGGACCACCCCTCTGATATGCATGACCCACCCCATCGACTACCAGCGGGTGCAGCCCGGGGACGCCCTCATCACCTTCTCCAAGGTGGGGGTGCTCAGTGTGGCCGAGGACCTGCGCCAGAGCGGCAAGGAGCCCGCCATCATCTACGGGGCCCTGCCCTACGCCACCCGCCGCAGGCAGATGGAGGGGTTCCTGGAGGGGAAGATGAAGTATATCGTGTCCACCGACGCCATCGGCATGGGGCTGAACCTGCCCATCCGGCGGGTCATCTTCATGGACACGGAGAAGTTCGACGGGGTGGAACGCCGGCCTCTGAAGCCGGAGGAGATCCGGCAGATCGCAGGCAGGGCGGGCCGGTACGGCATGTATTCCAAGGGGTATGTGGGAGCCACCCAGAACCTGGAGCTGATCCGGGCCGGGCTGGAGGCGGTGGTGCCGCCCCTCCAGTACGCGGTGGTGGGCTTCTCCGACCTGGTGCTCCAGGTGGACTTCGACCTGCTGGAGGTCCTGACCCAGTGGAACCAGATGCCCACGGTGGAGCCCTACCGCAAGCTGGACATCACCCGGTACATCGCCATCATCTCCAAGATGCGGGAGATGGGGTTCCTGCTCTCCAAGGAGCAGGAGCTGCGGGCGGCCAACATCCCCTTTGACGAGACGGAGGAGGCCCTGCGGGAGCTGTTCTTCCAGTTCCTGAACCGCTGGCAGCGGGGGGAACCCATTGAGCAGCCGGGCCAGCCGGAGGGGGAGGTCACCCTGCCGGAGCTGGAGCTGTACTACCGGAAGCTGGACCTCTACTTCTCCTTCGCCAAGGCCTTCGACTGTCCTGTGGACGAGGACAAGCTCTACGACAGCCGGGAGCGGGTGGCAGACGAAATCAACGAGATCCTGCTCCACCGGCTGAGAAACAACATCCGTTTCTGCGCCCGCTGCGGGAAGGCCCTGCCCCTCCACCACCGGGGGCGGTTGTGCGACGAGTGTTTCCGCCATGAGCGCAAAAATCCGGCGCGGAGGTAAACTCCGCGCCGGATTTCAGCATGGCGAAGACTTCTGTGAAACAGAATGCGTGTAAGTTTTGGCGGGGGAGCTCAAGGGGGCGGCCGCCCGCCTCGAATGAAATCGAATGCCCCGGAAGTCTTGCTGTGCTAGACGTCCGGAGAGCGAAGCGAGAACGTTTGCACCGCTGTGCGGCGCAAACGTAATGGCATTTTTATGGGCAGATTACCCCTCCCCGGAGGTCCGGGGCCGGAGCTGCCAGAAGGCCACCGCTGCGGCGGCGGCCACATTCAGGGAGTCCACCTGGTGGAACATGGGGATACGCACCGTGTAGTCGCACCCGGCGATGGTCTCCGGGGAGAGGCCGTCCCCCTCGGAGCCCAGCAGGAGGGCCAGCTTGTCCGCACGGGCCAGCACCGGATCATCAATGGAGATGGAGCGGTGGTCCAGAGCCAGGGCCGCCGTCTGAAACCCCAGTTCCTTCAGCCGGGAGAGGCCGGGGGTGGGCCACGCCCCGTCGATCCAGGTCCAGGGGATCTGGAACACCGTCCCCATGCTCACCCGGATGGAGCGCCGGTAAAACGGGTCGCAGCAGGAGGGGGCCGCCAGCACGGCGTCCATCCCCAGGGCGGCGGCGCAGCGGAAGATGGCCCCCACGTTGCTGGAGTCGGTGATGTGCTCCAGCACTGCGATCCGCCGGGCGTTTCGGCACAGGTCCTCCATGGCGGGGAGGGCCGGGCGGCGCATGGCGCACAGCATCCCCCGGGTGAGGGCATAGCCGGTGAGCTGGGCGAGCACCTCCCGGTCGGCGGTGTAGACGGGCACGTCCCCGCACCGGTCCTGGAACTGCTCGGCAAAGGCGGGGAGCTGCCTCCGCTCCATAAGGAAGGATATGGGCCGGCAGCCGGCGTTCAGGGCGCAGGCGATGACCTTGGCGCTCTCGGCGATGAGGATGCCCTGCTCCGGGTCCCGGCGGCTGCGCAGCTGGGCGTGGGTGAGCTGGGTATAGGGCCGCAGCTCCGGTGCATGGATGTCTGTGATCTCAAAAATATGGGCCATACTGCGCCTCCTGACCATCCTCTGGGGAAGGAAATGTTTTCCTCAGTATACCAGAGTTTTCCTCATCCGTCGACCCCCGGACAGGGAGGGAGCCGGGCAGCGGCGTTTCTTCCTTTACAGCGCCCGCCCTTTCGTGGTACACTGAACTGAAAGCTCTGAGATGAGGAGGGCGGACATGGAAGAGAAACTGTCCCTGGGGCACCTGGCGGCGCTGTTCACCGTGGTGAACTGGGGGACCACTTTTATCGCCACCAAGCTGCTGCTGGAGGCATTTACCCCCATTGAAATCCTGTTGTTTCGGTTCGTGCTGGGCTTTTTGGTCCTGTGGCTGGTGTGCCCCCGGCGGCTGAAGGTGGGGGACTGGCACAGGGAGGCGGTCTTTGCCGCCGCCGGTCTGACGGGGGTGTGTCTCTACTACCTGCTGGAAAACATCGCCCTCACCTTCAGCACGGCCTCCAATGTGGGGGTGATCGTGTCCGCCTCGCCCCTGTTTGTCGCCCTCTTCACCCTGCTTCTCAGCCGGGGGAAGGAGCGGCCCCGCTGGAGCTTCCTTCTGGGCTTTGTGGTGTCCATGGCGGGGATCTGCCTCATCAGCTTCAATGGCAGCCAGCTCTCCCTGGACCCCAGGGGGGACCTGCTGGCGGTGCTGGCCGCCGTGGTTTGGGCGGTCTACTCCCTGCTCACCAAGCAGATCGGCGGCTACGGCTGGAACGTGATCCAGACCACCCGGCGGATCTTCGGCTGGGGCATCCTCTTTATGATCCCCGCCGCCGCGGTTATGGACTTCCGCCTGGGGCTGGAGCGCCTGAGCGAGCCCAGCTATGTGGGGATGTTCCTCTACCTGGGGCTGGGGGCCTGCGCCGCCTGCTTTGTCACCTGGAATTTTGCCATCAAGACCCTGGGCCCCATCAAAACCATGGTGTACATCTATCTGGTGCCGGTGATTACGGTGGTCTGCTCCGTCCTGATCCTCCACGAGGTGGTCACCCCCATGTCCGCCGGGGGCACCCTGCTGACCCTGGTGGGGCTGGCCCTGTCCCAGTGGGATTCGCTGAAACAGCTGCGCGGCCGCAGGAGACAGGAGGCGGCGGGCGAAGAAGACCTGGAAGCAAAACCATAATATGGGATGAAATCATAAGGAGGAACGGAACATGGAAAAACCCACCGAGTACAGTCTGACCTGGGAGGTCACCGACGAGATGACCGCCAAGCGCATCGGCAGCGCCGGGTCCAAGATCCTGTCCACCCCCAACATGGTGGCCCTCATGGAGGCGGCCGCCCTGGAGCTGGCCAAGGCCTATCTGGACGAGGGGATGACCACCGTGGGGGCGGAGATCCACTGCCGCCACCTGGCCCCCACCCCCGTGGGCATGAAGGTGACCGCCACCGCCCGCCTGCGGAGCATCGAGCGGAGAAAGATGTGGTTCGACATCGAGGTGCACGACGAGAAGGGCAAGTGCGGCGAGGGCTCCCACCTGCGCATCATGGTGGCTCCCAAGGGAATCCAGGAAAAGGCCCAGGGAAAACAAGAGTAACAAGCACCCCCGCCCGCAGTCAGCGGGCGGGGGATGTCTTTCTCTGCGGCTTCGGGGGATGAATTTTCTTTAGTCCTCGTACATGCGAAGATCTTTTGCAAATACCGTAAAATAGAGCAGCTGGTCATCTTCCCGCCACAGCAGGGCGTGGTACTCGTTTCCGCCCTGAGCGGGGTGGATCTCCTCATACAGCCAGACGGCGCCCTCCAGCCCCTCGTCCTCCTCCAGAATATGGGGGGAGAGAAAGTCCACCCGGCTCACCGGGGAGCAGCCGCCGTCCTCCAGAAAGAGGGTGAGCCGGTCCGGGGCGCGTTCCACTTTGGTCACCGTGCTGTCGTGGAAGGAGAACCGGTCCTGGAGCTGTGCCCCTACCTGGGGCCGCACCCGCTTGCGCCAGTCCATGCAGGCTTGGAAGACCTGCTCCGCCTGCCGCCGGTTCTCCCGGCACCACCGGGCGGCGGCCTCCTTTACCTCCTGGGTGGAGACGTCCAGAGCCAGCACCCGCACGTCGGCCACCTGGTCCAGAATTTCCTGGGGCAGGAACCGGCGCAACTCCTCCACCCTCCGCTGGTGGGTCTGGCGGAACTGTTCCGCCTCCCGCTCGGCCTGAAAGGGCTTCCTGCTCAGTGCGGCCACCTTCCCCATCAAATTCAGGTGCTTCTTTTGCGCCTCTTGATAAAGTGCCTGATAAAACGGCTCAGAAAACGCTGCCGCCTGGGGGGTTACCTGAGGGCTGCTCAGCAGGAAGCCTTTCTTGCTCATCTGCTGGCTCCACTCCTTGGTGAGAAATTTCATGGGGAAGGCCCTCCTTTCTATGAATCAGAGATAGGACATACTGGCCTTTTATTATACAGGGCGGCCCCGCCGGCTGCAAGGGGGCGAAACTTCGGTTGACCGGGCGGGCCCTTTGCGATACAATAAAAGGCACGTTTGGATATGAGCCGTCCGCCCCGCCAGGGCGGCCGGGGAGATTTTAGAGAGAACAGGAACGAGAGACTATGCTCAACCATCAAGAAGAACTTCGCTTTTGCAGGGCCCGCCGGGGGGCCATCGCCCGGGAGTTTTCCCAATTAAACCCGGAGCAGCAGAAGGCGGTGCTGGCCACCGAGGGCCCCCTCCTCCTTCTGGCCGGGGCGGGGAGCGGCAAGACCACCGTGCTCATCAACCGCATCGCCAACCTGATGAAGTACGGCCGGGGGTCGGACAGCGAGGAGGTGCCTGAGTGGGTGACTTCCGACGACCTGGCATTCCTGGAGGACTACGCCGCCGGGAAGATCGCCCCCGCTCCGGAGGACAAGGCGCGCCAGGAGCGGCTGTGCCGCCTGGAGCCCGCCGCCCCCTGGACCATTCTGGCCATCACCTTCACCAACAAGGCCGCCGGGGAACTGAAGGACCGGCTCTCCGCCATGCTAGGGCCCGAGGCGGAGGACGTATGGGCCTCCACCTTCCACTCCGCCTGCGTGCGCATCCTGCGCCGGGACATCGACCGGCTGGGCTTCGCCTCCTCCTTCACCATCTACGACACCGACGACTCCATCCGGGTCATCAAGGACTGCCTGAAGGACCTGAACCTGGACGACAAGCAGTTCCCGCCCCGGACCGTGCTGGGGTACATCTCCCGGGCCAAGGACGCCATGAAGCTGGCGGAGGAATATCTGGCCGAGTGCGAGAAGTCCGGGGACTACCGCCTGGCCAAGATCGCCAAAATTTACGTGGAGTACCAGCGCCGCCTGTGGGAGGCCAGCGCCCTGGACTTTGACGACATCATCCTCCACACCGTGCGGCTCCTCCAGCAGTTCGAGGAGGTGCGGAGCTTTTACCAGCGGAAGTTCCGGTATGTGCTCATCGACGAGTACCAGGACACCAACAACCTCCAGTACCTGCTGGCCTCCACCCTGGCCGGGGGCTATGAGAACTTCTGCGTGGTGGGCGACGACGACCAATCCATCTACCGCTTCCGGGGGGCCACCATTGAGAACATCCTCTCCTTTGAGAAGCAGTACCCCGCCTGCCGCACCATCCGCCTGGAGGAGAACTACCGCTCCACCAAGCACATCCTGGAGGCATCCAACGCGGTCATCCGCAACAACCAGGGCCGCAAGGGCAAGGAGCTGTGGACGAAAGCGGGGGAGGGGGAGAAGCTCCACCTGTACACCGCCATGAACGAGAGCGACGAGGCCCAGTATGTGGCCGCCCGCATTTTGGAGGATTACAGCCAGGGCATCCCCTGGAAGGACCACGCCGTCCTCTACCGGATGAACGCCCAGTCCAACCAGATGGAGCAGGCCTTCAAGCGCAACGGGGTCCCCTACCGGATCATCGGGGGCACCCGCTTCTTCGACCGGGCGGAGGTCAAGGACATGATCGCCTATCTGGCCGTCCTGAACAATCCGGGGGACGATTTGCGGCTCACCCGGATCATCAACAACCCGCCCCGGGGCATCGGCCTGAAGACGGTGGAGACCGCCCAGGAGGTGGCCCGGCGGGAAAACACCTCCCTGTACGCCGTCATCGACCACGCCCGGCAGTACCCGGAGCTGGAGCGGTCGGCGGGAAAGCTGGCGGTGTTCACCAGCCTGATGGCCGAGCTGCGGGAGCTGTTGGGAAAGCTGCCCCTGGACCAGTTCTATGAGGAGCTGATCGTCCGCACCGGCTACGGCACCATGCTGGAGACCAAGAACACCGTGGAGGACCGCACCCGCTTGGAGAACGTGCGGGAGCTCTTGACCTCCATCCGGGGCTACCTGGAGAACGCCGGGGACGAGCCCTCCCTGGCCGGCTTCCTGGATGAAATCGCCCTGTACACCGACCTGGACAGCCACGACCCGGACCAGGACTGCGTGGTGATGATGACCATGCACTCCGCCAAGGGCCTGGAGTTCCCGGTGGTCTTTGTGGTGGGGGCCGAGGAGGGCATCTTCCCCGGCATCCGGGCCATCGGGGAGCAGGACGAGATGGAGGAGGAGCGGCGGCTCTGCTACGTGGCTATGACCCGGGCCAAGGAGAAGCTCTACCTCACCTGCGCCAACCAGCGCATGCTCTTCGGCCGCACCAGCTCCAACCGGCCCTCCCGCTTTTTGGAGGAGATCCCTCCGGAGCACCTGGAGCGGTCCGGCCGGAATTTCCTGGACCAGACCTCCGACTGGGGAGGCGTCCCCAGCCGCGCCTCCGGATACGGGGGCTATGGGCAGCGGGGAACCTACGCCGGGGGCGGGGGGAACCCCTTCGATCAGCGGCCCCGGTACGAGAGCCGCCCGTCCGGCGGGGACTACGGCGGCTTTGCCCGGGCCATGTCCGGCGGCGGAAAGGCCCGGCCCAAGACCTCCGGCGTCTCCGCGGCGCCCAGCGCGGCTCCCGCGGACTTCCGTAAGGGGGACATGGTCCAGCACAAGGCCTTCGGCAGGGGGATGATCCTGTCCATCCAGAAGATGGGGGGCGACGCCCTGGTGGAGATCGCCTTTGACAACGTGGGCACCAAGCGGCTGATGATGAAGTCGGCGGCGGCGCATATGACGAAGATTCCTTAATTTTTAGGATGAGGGTTTCGCCCTGCGGGGCGAGTTCCTTTTCCTCGTGGAAAAGGAACCAAAAGACGCTGGGGGACGGCTCAGGATGAGCGCATCCGCGCTCATATTCGCCTTACCCCCAGGCCCCCTGTTTACGAGAGTGCTCTCCTGTTCGTAGGTGCGGCCCTTCCGGCGCGTGGAGATTTGAGTGACACTCTAAATTCCCGCCGGGCCACTGGGCCCTGGGTTTACAAAAATGGCGGCAGGTGCGGTTCCACTTCCGCGCCTGGCTTTGCCGAGCAGGTGTGGCTGGTGCTGGGGCGTAGGGCGCGACGACCTCGGCGCGCCGCTTTGGGAGGCTGCGAAAATGCCGTAAGGGCGGCTATCAGCCGCCCGCAGAATCGGACACAGATCTCCCGTTCTGCCACACGTAGGGGCCGATGTTCCCATCGGCCCGCCACCAAGGGGGGCAGGAGGGCCGGACCGAGTTTGGGTCCGCCGTAGGGGCGGCCCCATGTGGCCGCCTGCGTTCCGCTTTCTTCAAGAAAACGCTGTAAAGGATAAAACCTTGTCGATCTGCCGGGAACCTCCACCGGCCCGGGAGAACCAGAAAAGAGGAATACCATGAAAGAGAACCCCTACGATAACCCGCTCTTTTTCCAAAAATACAGTCAGATGCTCCGCTCCACCCAGGGCCTGGAGGGGGCGGGGGAGTGGCGGGAGCTGCAAAAGCTCCTGCCGGATTTTTCCGGGAAGCGGGTGCTGGACCTGGGCTGCGGCTGCGGCTGGCACTGCGGCTACGCTGCCGGGCACGGGGCGGCCTATGTCCTGGGGACCGACCTGTCGGAGAGAATGCTGGAGACGGCCCGGATCAAAAACAGCGCCCCGGCCATCCAGTACCGCTGCTCCGCCATGGAGGACCTGACCTTCCCGGAGGGCAGCTTTGACGTGGTGCTCAGCTCCCTGGCCCTCCACTATGTCCGGGATTATGAGCCCCTGATGGAGAACATTTTCCGGTGGCTGACCCCCGGCGGGGCCTTTGTCTTTTCGGCGGAGCACCCGGTGTTCACCGCCTACGGCTCCCAGGACTGGTACTACGGCCCCGGCGGGGAGATCCTCCACTTCCCGGTGGACAACTACTACTACGAGGGGGAGCGGGACGCGGTCTTTTTGGGGGAGCACGTGGTGAAGTACCACCGCACCCTCACCACCTATCTGAACGCCCTGCTGGACTGCGGCTTCCGCCTCAAGCGAGTGGTGGAGCCCCAGCCCCCGGAAGATATGCTGGACCTGCCCGGCATGCGGGACGAGATGCGCCGGCCCATGATGCTGCTGGTGTCGGCGGAGAAGCCCCGCTGACCAAACAAGAAAACCACCCGTTCCCAGGCCAGAGGCTGGAGACGGGTGGTTTTTTGCAGTTTTGAAACGCGTTTAGGAGTCGATGTAGCTGCGGACCCGCAGTTTGACCCCCAGGCTGTCCGCGATGCGGCGGCTCTCCTCGATCTCCTCGGGGGCGGTGCCCTTGTCCACCACGGTGAACACCACGTGGGGGACGTAGCCCTTGGCCTCCTTGGCGAAGTCCAGCATGGCCTGGTAGGCGGCCTCCCCCTGGACCGGGTGGCACAGGGCCACATACTCGGCGGCGGTGTTGGCGTTGAGGGAGATGGACAGGGTGTCGATGCGCCCCTTCAGGTCGGGGATCACGTCCCGGCCCTGAATCAGATTGGCGTGGCCGTTGGTGTTGATACGCACCGGGGGCAGCTTGCCCCCAAAGCGCTCCTTCAGCTGGTCCACCAGCCACACAATGTCGTCGATGCGGTAGGTGGGCTCGCCGTAGCCGCAGAAGACGATCTCCCGGTAGGAGCACACGTCCCGGCTCAGGAAGCTGTCCAGGGCCTCCTGGCGGGTGGGCTCCCGCTCCAGCCACAGGGAGTCCTCCGTGTAGATGGAGCCCTCCTTCTTTCCATGGCGCAGGCAGAACTCGCAGTTGCAGTTGCAGCGGTTGGTGAGGTTCACATACAGTGCGCCCTCATATTCATAGGTGATGGTCATAGCCGTCACGCCTCCTTCAAATGTTGATGGTTCTGTTGTATTGTAAGCGGCCTGCTGTTTTGCCGCCTGGGACAGCGTTCAGGGGATGCGGAAAAAGCGCTTCCCATTTTCCAGGGTGATGCGGGCCGCCTCATCGGGCTCCAGCCCCTTGATCTGAGCGATCTTCTCCGCCACCAGGTGGACGTGGCCGGAGTCGTTGCGCTTGCCCCGAAAGGGCTCCGGGGTCAGATAGGGGGAGTCGGTCTCGATCATGATCCGGTCCATGGGCAGCCACTCAATGACCTCCAGGGCCTTACGGGCGTTTTTATAGGTGATGGTCCCGGTGAAGGAGATCATCCACCCCAGGCTGACCAGCACCTTGGCGTCCTCCAGACTGCCGGAGTAGCAGTGGTACACCCCCCGGGCCTTGGGGTGAGCCCGGACCACCTCCAGACAGTCGTGGTGGGCCTCCCGGTCGTGGACGATGACGGGCAGGTCCAGCTCCTCCGCCAGCTCCAGCTGCTTGTGAAACACCTGCTGCTGGTGTTCCCGGGGCGGGTTTTCCTTCCAGTAGTAGTCCAGGCCGATCTCCCCAATGGCCTTTACCTTGGGGCGGGCGGCCAGGGACCGCAGTTCGTCCAGCCAGCTGTCCTCCCAGTCCCCGCAGTCGGAGGGGTGGACCCCCACGGCGGCGTAGACGAAGGGGAAGCGCTCAGACAGCTCCACGGCGGTGCGGGAGGACTCCAGGTCACAGCCCGGATTGACAATCAGTTCCACGCCCCGGGACGGCATGGCAGCCAGCAGTTCCAGCCGGTCGCCGTTGAACGCGCCGGAGTCGTAGTGGGCGTGGGTATCAAATACGTTCATAA
>ERZ1643251.3897-NODE-3897-length-13418-cov-19.848088_pt1 | contig 13418 bp, 9 predicted proteins | sample MGYA00579261_ERZ1643251 | MGnify/ENA primary metagenome ERZ1643251 (study PRJEB29033, sample SAMEA4952267) | chicken gut metagenome | biome: Broiler Chicken; feature: Gastrointestinal Tract; material: Caecum | place: Ireland | collected 2018 | study: Broiler... | reverse complement strand
TATTATATCATTTCTGGCAGTATCGCGCCTACTTTTCTGTGCGGTATTACCTTAAAACAATTCAAAAGCGGAGGAATTTGATGTGAAAAGCCTTGAACTAAAACCCATACATTCCAATATCGTTTCCACCTATTTGGAGGATAGCATAGATAGGGATAGGGATATTAATGCTTTCGTAGATATTCTAAATGCTCAAGAGAGCTCATGCGCGATAGCACTGGACGGAACGTGGGGGAGCGGGAAAACATTTTTTGTTAAGCAGGTGAAAATGATATTAGACACCTGCTCTCTCTCAGAGAAAAAAAGAAACGATAACTCCGAAAAAATACAAAGAAAATGGAAAGAGTTACATGGGGGCAATATGCCCGATTTGCAATCTCACCTGTGTGTCTATTATGATGCTTGGGAAAATGATAATGATGCTGATCCCATGCTTTCGTTGGTATGGTCTATATTGCAGGATGTCAATGAAGTTTCTCCATTCCAAGATGATAGCAAAATATTTGAAAAGGCAGCGGCTATTGCGGAAGTGATAACCGGACGGAGTGTCAGTGCTATTGCAGATGCGTTTAAGAAGAGCAATGTTCTTGATGACCTAAAGCGGGGTAAAGACATTCATCATACGATAAGTGAATTCTTTGAAAATTTGCTGGTTGAGCGAGCGGATCGGCTGGCTATTATCGTGGATGAGTTGGATCGCTGCAAGCCTGATTTTGCGGTAAGGCTGTTAGAACAAATCAAGCACTATTTTTCTGATGATCGTATCACATTTGTGTTTGCTACAAATCTTTTGGAATTACAGCATACGATTTCAAAATATTACGGGAATGGTTTTGATTCTTGCAGATATTTAGATCGCTTCTTTGATTTAAGGACGGAGCTTCCTCCAGCAAATTTAGACAAATATTATCAAAGCATAGGGTTTCACCAGGAGTATGTGGTGGATAACGTATGCAATGAACTTATCGCAAAATATGGCTTTTCACTGCGTGAAATATCGAGGTTTATCAACCTTGTAAAGATTGCTGTTTACAAACCAACGCATGGTAGTAGAAAATATGATTTCTCGTTTCCCGATGGAAAGGGCAGATTGTTTTGCCTGATGGTTGCAGTTCCGTTGACGATAGCAATGAAAATGAAAAATCTTTCTGACTATAACGCATTGATAAAGGGAAGCAATCCTAAACCTTTTATTGAATTGCTCGAAGTAATGCACCAAAAGCATTATTACAGGTTTGATGGTTTCCTCAATAACCATGAGGTCTTCAATGATAAAGATCAGGAACCCGATAGCGAATCGATTGTCGTAGCATTTAAGGATAAGGCCCTTGAAATTTATAATGCGATTTTCAACCTTGCTTATGACAACCGAAATTATGAATGTAATATTGGTGAGTATTCTTTTGGTAGAAAAACACAGATTATGATCAGCCGGGCATCGAGTTTGTTGTCAAATTATTATTCAACATACGAATGAAAAGGAAAAGGCGTGGAAAAATCTGACGTTGTGAAGATAAATATAAAGATAATCGGCAATCCGTTCCTGAACGCTGTTACCGACAAGTTCAGGCTGGTCTTCGACACATTGAGCAGGAAGAGATGTTCGGTGGCAACGGGGTGGTTGGAAACTGGGGCAATGCCTACGCGATAGAGGCAGAGACACAGTTAGACTGGTACAAAAAGCACCCAAGGTTAACAAAAACCTCGTGGACAATCCGAAACACTCCTATGACAATGCAGTTGCCACGCCAAGCTGTTGGGTTGCCACATCAAAATGGTGGCTAAACGCGAACCGTGTCACTTGGGCAGGATTCTAAGCCAATTCAAAGAGTGCCCACAAGTTTTCCCTGCCGTGCGGCTGAAGAATCTCCCGGAAGAGATAACAGCATACCCCTTGCTGTTGATGGAGTCGGGTGATTATTATTACCACAACGAAAACATCTTGAAAAGTTCGCCCTGCGATGCTTTTTGGTAAATTTGTTGGTAGACAATCTTATATTTGCAAGGAGCAACCATGAAATACTATGTAGTTGCCGATGTTCACGGCTATTTTGATGAACTGCAAGCTGCCCTGACCGAGCAAGGCTACTTTACGGATAGCGAACCACACAAATTGGTCGTCTGCGGCGATCTGTTCGACCGGGGGAAGCAGGCAAAAGAACTGCAGACATTTATCTTGGACCTGCTGGAAAAGGATGAAGTCATCCTGATTCGCGGCAACCACGAAGATTTGGCCGTGGAGCTGTTGCATGATTGGCCGCAGGGCGGCTACCTGCGCAGCTACCACCACTCCAACGGAACGGTTGGCACGGTGTGCCAGCTTATCAGGCTGTCAGTTGCGGAACTGCTCAGCACCCCGGAAGCCGCCGGGCAGGAATTTCTGCATACACCTTACATACAGACGATCATTCCGGCCATGCGGGACTATTATGAAACATCGCATTACATTTTTGTGCATGGCTGGATCCCCTGTGCGCTCACCCGGCTGGGAAGACACGAAGTTCAATATGCCTCGTTCGATAACTGGCGGGATGCTACGTCGGATGCATGGGATGCCGCCCGGTGGCTAAACGGCATGGAAGCTGCCCACGGCGGTGTGACGGAACCCGGCAAGACAATCGTTTGCGGCCACTGGCACTGCTCTTTCGGCCATGCGCATTACGAAGGCCGGGGCGGCGAGTTTGACGATAACTCAGACTTTACCCCTTACTATGGGGATGGCATCATCGCGCTGGATGCCTGTACGCCGGTTTCGGGCAGAGTAAACTGCATTGTGGTAAGGGACTGATTCTACAAATACGGCCTTTCATGGACGAAGACCACCATGTGAGACAAAATTGAGGAGTTGATTTTATTCATGAATTTTACTACAATGTGGGTGTATGAGAAACATCCGTCCATCATTTGAAGGAGTAACAGGCGATGTCCAAAAGAAAATCCCTGTATATCTGTTCTGTGTGCAGAAACAAATATACAGGGATATCATGCTTGGAAAGGCAGGAAAAAACTCTTAACGTTTTGAATCTTTAATCATCAAAACCGCCCTCGCCTAAAATTGCCTGTGCAATGCAAAACGCAAGGCGAACCGGAACCGCGTTTCCGATTTGTTTGTAAGCACTGGTTCTCGAAGAGCCACCTCTGACACATTCGAAATAATAATCATCAGGAAATGTTTGCAGGCGGGCAGCTTCTCTGGGGGTCAAAGAGCGATTTTGTGAAATGTCCGGATGAATATAATAATGACCATCCTTGCAGATATGTGCAACAACAGTCTGTGATACAGGAAGATCAGCCGCAACTACCTTGAAGCGATCCAGAAAAGAGTTGCGGTTCTTTTGACTTTTCAATGGATCGGGCAAATCATTATAGCTTAACCGTTTGTGTTCAACATTCCATTGTTGTACAGCCAAGCGGTAAATTTCCAAATCCTGCTCTGTGTTGGGGCGCGCATAATGCAGGGTAACCGGTTGCAAATCATATCTTTTTATGTCAGCATCGTACAGATAGTGGCCATCATAATGCAAGGTCGGTGTTGGCAACGGGGTACCCTCACCAGCGTGCAATGGGGGAAGATCCGCAAATATTTCTTCAACATGGCACGCTGTGTGAACTGGCGTAAGGGTGGGATAGTAATTGGGTTCACCGTTTAGTTTACCAACCAGTATAACACGCTTGCGATTTTGCAGAACACCAAAGTCGCGGGCATTCAATATGCGAAAGTTGGTAGAATATCCATGTTGATGGAAAAGTTCCCGCATTTTCTCAAAATGCAAAGTACCATCTGTATCTTTGGCAGAAAGCAAACCTGTAACATTTTCAAAGACAAAATAGCGCGGATGATAATGTTCAAGAAACTGAGCATAAAGCAGATAAAGATAATTGCGTTTATCCCCAACCATTTTGGTCTTGGAACGGGCCCGACCGGCGATTGAATATGCCTGGCAGGGCGGTCCACCAACAATCAAGTCGAGAGGATGGCCATTCAAGCGTTGGTCTACGCGATGAAAAATTTCGGGAATGGTCTGCTCTGAAATTTCAAGCTGCAGTACACTGGTCAGTTCGTCTTCCGGGATAAGGGCATAGAATTCCGGCCTTGTATATTGACCATTCAGATAGGCGTTATATTCATTTTCTCTCCCGTGATTGCGGAGCCATGTCGCGGCAACACGGGTTTTTAGTGTGTAACAGGCGGCTTCGTCCATTTCGACATGGGCAACGGGTGTATATCCTGCACGAAGGAAGCCTTCTGACAAACCACCTGCGCCTGCAAACAAGTCCAGATAGCGTGGCATAAGACACCTCCATTCTATACACGGTGATTTTGTTTATTATACCAGGTTAAAACGGCTTTGGCAAGAAGGCAGTGAAAGGAGGAGCTGAGAGGTTTGGCTGACCGATTGACTCGTGAAAAGCGAAGCTGGAACATGTCACATATTCGAAATAAGGATACAGGAATTGAGGTCAAAGTACGGAAGTATCTGTTCTCCAAGGGGTTTCGCTACAGAAAAAACGATCCCGGACTGCCGGGCAAACCCGATATTGTTTTGCCCAAATACAAAACAGTCATTTTTATACATGGATGTTACTGGCATCGCCATCCCGGCTGCAAAAACTGTACAACACCATCGACCAATACCGCGTTCTGGCTTGAAAAGTTCGACAAAAACGTAAAAAATGACGCGAAACATAAAGCTGAACTGGAAGAGGCCGGCTGGAAAGTTATTGTTTTATGGGAGTGTGAGATCGAAGGAAACTTTGAACCCACGATGGACAGGGTGATCAGTCAGCTGCAAGGAAAGAAAATGCATTAATCCGGATAACTTTCCAGACGTGCTTTTTCGAGAATTTGAAGAATTTTTGCACACTGCCGTTCAGAAGGAAACTTTCCCTGCTCCATTTGAATGGCAGTTTTTAAAAAAGAAATCTCAATCGGCGTAAATATTTTGGCTTCAACACCCCATGCCAGAAGTTTTTTCCAAGAGTCAACGCCGTACTCGGCAACCTTAATCATGGCAGTGGCCTGATTCAACTGCTTTTGGATGGAACGGGCATCAGATTCACGATTTTTTTGTTCTGTTTTCCAAATCAGTTCCTCTTTGAAATCTTCTCTCAAACTGAGACGAAGTTTTTTTGCCTCGTTCCAGCATGCTTCACGCTTGGCCCATTCGGTCACGTTCTGAACGCCGCGATCAGGCGAGATCAGATGATTATACATTGCTTCTGCCAGTTCCGCCAGCTGAAGCTCTGTTGCGTGACTTATTTCCTGCCGGTTCCACAAGGTCCGGAAATCAAATGCTCTGTCTGCTTCCCTTTCAATCAGTCTGAAAAGCTCCGCAATGGTATAGGTTACAACCTGTGCTTTGTAGCCCATCTCATACCAAGGGGCATTTTTAACAATTCGGTCTGTCGATCGGTATAGAATGTCCAGCCCGACAATCTTCTTGAAAAATTCCTCATTGAATGACGATTCATGCTTGTCCCATTCACTGCTTGCCCACTCTGCAAACCGCATAAAGTTCTTTTGTGCGCCGGAGCAGACTTGCCAGGGGAGCTGCCTCCATGTATTGTAGAACTTTGCCAGGTCTGTTTTGGTAAACATCTGGGTTTTGGGATTCCGCGCCAGAAAACGTTTTTTCTCAGCCGGGCTCATACGGGCCTGCTGCTGTTTGTATTGCCCGCGTGTACGTTCATAATACCAGCAGGTACCAAACTGATTTCCCTTGACGGCCGGGGCGAGGGTTCGCCGCGAAAGGTCCTCCATTCGTACATGAAATGCATGGTTGGAGAAAAAATCCGCATCGCTTACTTTGTTTTGCTTGTTGGCGTATCGCGCAATATTCGGGATCAGTTCCATAGCCTTTTCCGGTGACACTACGGAAAGTTTCATAGGGACATAAACGTCTCGCAAGTCATTGGCTCTGCTGCGGTCATTTGTCAAAGCTGCAGCCAGTGAAGCAGTTGTCTGCCCACCGTTGACAATCTGTAACGCAGTAATTCCTGTAATCCAAGATGCACTTTCTCTGTGTTCAATTTCAACATTGTATGCTGTAGCGGCAATACCGTTATTGTAGGCGAAGAACATGCTCGGCTCATTCAGAATCGTATTGCGGATGCCCTTGTTGATTTTTCCCTTCACGGACAAAAACGACCGAACGTTTCCCTCCAGCAGGCGTCCGCCATATTGATTGTACAGCTCAGCAAGGATCTTGCCGGGAATGGAGCACAGATAGGCTGTATATTCTTCGGTTTCACCAGCAGGTAAACAGGGAATTCCCTCATCGCTGAATTGTTTCAGGTCAATAACAATATCTTCCTTGCCGGTTTTGGAGGACATCAATTCCTGCAGACGGGCGATATCCCAGATATGGTACTCTGCTGTTGCCTGTCCGATGTGCGTTGCCGGTATTTCGCGGATGCGATTGCTCATGACCATATCAGTCATGATAAAGAAACGAATCCGGGTAACATTTTTATATCTGTTCTGAATGTCAACCGCAAGGCCATAGCCTGGGGAACTTTCCTCGGCGTTTTTTTGCAGAAAACCGGATTGCGCATTTTCTACAAAAGCCCGCGCTCGACGGAACCATGTATCGGCCTCTGTCGCTGTCAGAGATTCCGCCTCGGTACTGTCACGAAACGGACAAACGGCAATATCCAGACAATCGTCCAGTTCATTGTAACTGTATCCGTCTATCTGGATTTTCCTGTTCTGACTCCCAACGCCCTCATAAGGCACCTGCTCAAAGTCTTCAAACTCCTCGGCATCGATAAGTGCCTCTGTATACATGGCCAGAAATTCCTCACGGGGGCTGGTTCCGTTCATGGTTGCATTCAGATGAATTTCTTCAAGAATTTCCGTTCGAAACTCGTTAACATCCATGTTCCTGCTCCTTTTTGAATGAAGCAATTGCTGAAAGCGAGAGCCGGTAGTTGACACCTGATACGCCCAATGGCAACGAATCACATCTTATGCAGGGAAAGTCTGCATTCACCTGAAAAAACTGCCGTTTTCCCGGACAGAATGCAATTTTATCGTAGGCGGGCTGAACAGCAAATCTCTGTTGCCACAAAAGGGCTGCAAACTGCTTGCGCTGCACATCCGTTTCAAGGCAGGCACAGATTTCTTCATACAGTCTGTTCAGTGTGACACCTTTCGGATTATCTGCTCCGGTCGTGTCCATAAACTGTACAACCAGATATCCCACATCACTTCGATCCAGCTGTTCAGCGGAAGAGATGCGGATTTCTTCTGTCCCGCTTGATGCTGTTTTAATTTCATACCAGCTTTCCGCCGTTACAAAATCCTGATCTCCACGGGCTGGCCCTGTCCAAGCATCCAATGCCTGTTGGCATCCGTATTTTGGTATCATGCATTCCAGCAGGAAAAGCATTTCTCCCGCCAGTCCCTTTATTTCGGCGTTGCTCAAAACCTGAACACTTGCCTGTGCCATCATTTGCTGCCAGTCGCAGTAGCGCTTGCAGATAAACTCGGCTCCGCTGTGTTCCAGTTTCAATCCGCGGGAAGATTCGACCATGTCGTTGCAAAAGCTATAAAATAGATCTTTGTATTCCTGCTGCTGCAATGCAAAAGAAAGCGCCCACTTGCCATCGTTGCGTTTTCCCATCTCTACGGAAATAATTCGGGACGAGCGGATTTCCTGAGGATGTACGCTGCTTACAAGAAGCAGCGTGGCACGGCCCTGCGGATCGTATCCGTAATACAGATCCAGCACATGTGCTGCGTCCACTCTTCGAAAACCGGCATCCTCTTTCAGCTCCGAAAAAGCCTGCTTTGCATCTGTCATTTTTATTCCTCCGGAATTGTGCTGTCCCTCTCTTCCAGATCTTCGCCATGTTCAACTTCGTACAGTTCTTTCCATTTGACTACGTTGATCTTATAGTTGTATTTTTTGTCTTCCTGTCCTTCCACTCGCGGAATGCCTATGCTCAGGCCAATCAGAGGAACAGACGCTTTTTGAGCCAGTTTTTCCTTCTCCGTCCCCGGTTCAGCCTTCAACTGAACAGGATAAATCACGAGCAGAGGATTTCGTCTGATACCTGTTTTGAAGTAATCTGCTTGCGAGAAGTTTTTCTTTTCCGGTTCGATGTGCCGCAATGCGTCCTCGATTTTTTCCACCGTATCGCTGGTCAAGCCGCCCTTGCCCGCATCACGACTGCCCAAGCGAGAGCCTTTTCCTGACATCTGATATGCATTTTGCTTTGCCTTGTAATCAAAGATTCGCTGAACTATTCGTACCGGAATTCCCGCAAGGTTTCTTTCCTCGCCTTTGCCTGATGCAATCATGACATCCCATTTATCGAGGTCGGCTCCCTTGTCTTCCCGCAGAATTTTGACAAAATCCTCCGCATGGAAATCAAAATTCAGCGGGTGCGTATTGTAGGTTGACAGATATTCAATGATATAGTCTTTCTTGACATTCCGGAACTGCGGGGCCTTCAGCGCCAAGCCAACGTCATCTTTTTCAAGCCGGTATGCTTTTTGCAGTTCCGAAAGGAGATTTTCTGTCGCCCTCAGATTGTCCTGTTCAACTTGCGCAGTACTGTACAAAAACGGCGTTTCTACTACACGCCCGTTCAGGCTGAGTGTCATCGTATAGTCCTGCGCGGAACGCATCTTGTTTCGTGCAGTTACCATCAGTGCCGCTTGGTCACTGCGGACGCACAGGCCGAAATCTTTCGGGGTCATGTTGAGCAGCTTCATCCGGTTGACTTCCGAAAGCAGCTCGTCGGTTGCCTCGGTGATATAGGTGTACCAGGACATGGATGTTGCTGGCATCCAGATTTGACAGAGATCCTCGTAGTGTCCCCGGTATCCAAACCAGCGCCCCATTTGCATGAGCGTATCATACATCTGGGAATTCCGATAGAAGTAACTGATGCACAGCCCTTCCAGAGTTAGGCCGCGGGAGAGACTCAGACCGCCTACTGCAATGAGGCGCAGCCCGTTGTCATATTCATCATAATTCAGATATTTGGATGCATTACCTCCATTGATGGTTCGAACTTCCACAGAGGCCACAGCTGCGTGCAAAGCTTCCTGGATGTCAGACCACTCAAAATCAATGGTTTCCATCGGAGCATAATATTTGTCCCAGGTTTTACGCAGCAACCGGAACGTATCATACTCCATGGCCTGTTCGCCCGTGCGATAGTAATTTCGGATCTCCCGCTGCATGGTTCGGACCAGCTCATCCACCTGACTTGTGATAGCTTCCTGCACTGCAATGAAGCGGGAAATATTGATCATCATCGTCCGATGAGACTTGACATCCCCTCGCAAATCTCGCACGGCATTAGCCAGGAAAAAGGCCGCAATTGCCTCCAGCATACTTTCCGGAAGTTTCCCGGCCGGGGCAGCTCCGCTTTTATGCCGAATCGGAAGATATTCTTCACAATCGTCATTCTCGTGGAGCATGAAGCTGCAATCTCCCCCGTCCAGGAAGATACGGTCTGCACCAATATAGTTGGTCGGAGCTTTCAGGGCATAAATAAAATCTCTCGGAAACAAATCCTCCGTAAGCATTTTATCATCTGTTTCCGGGTCAATAAAGATATTTGCGTAAGGCGTAGCCGTAAAACCAACGTAGTTTGCTTTCGAGAACAGTGCCAGCAACTTTCGGATAGCGGCATTGATGGCCGTCGGATTTTCTTTATCCTTGGTATTGATGGATGCATTGTCCGCTTCATCATCAATAAGGAGCATGGGAAGATTAATTTTCTTTTTGCTCCCGTCTGTGTTGCATACACGCAGCCAGCGCTCCAATTTTTCAAGAACGCTTTTGTTTTTCTTCAGGACAAATACAATGGGGTCGTGTATGGCGTCCAGGCGGCCAATAATTTTCTGTGCGGATGAGGTGTTAAAATCGCTCATTGTTGAGGTAACGGCAAAACCGCTTACTCTGGCATCATTCAGCCCTACGCCGACTCGCACGCTGTCCCGGTCTTTTGTAAGAGCCTTGCTGTCCAGTCCTGTGAAGCCTTCGTCAACACGCTGCTGTGTCTGCTTACGAAGTTTTTCAATGGTTCCGGTCAGAAGAATGATTACACGGTAGCCCGCATCCGCTGCCTTGTTCATCAGTGCGATGTAATTGGCCGTTTTGCCGGACTGAACATTGCCGATACACAACCCTCTTACAGAAAATCCTTCTTCCTGACTTGGATTCCCCAACAGGTCCATCAGGTCATCCGAGAAACGATCCATCTCTGCAATAACCTTTGGTACCCAGCCACATTCGTTCTGCAAGTATTGCACATATCGCTCCCAGAACCGAGGGTCGATATTGGCTTTGGCATCCGCGTACCATGGTTTGTGATCCTTTGCGGTTATGTATACGCCTCGATCAATATCGATCTGAAGCCGTGCCTGCAATTCTTTGATAACTTCCGCCTGTTCGCTGTCGCTCAAAGGGACAATGGGGAGAAAGAGTTTGACGGCATCCGGAATCGCAGCCTCGGTGATTTTTTCCTTGTCTGACAAATACTTCAACACATAGGAAATCATTGAATCCTGATTTTTAGTCATGGCAATACTCCTCTCGCAATTCTTTCAGTACATCCGGATATTTTACAAAGAAATCCATCCTGTCCATTACTGACAATAACTGTGGAATATCTCCACCTGACTCCTGCGCCTGCTGTACCATCTGGAGCGCAATCTGGCGAGCCTCATCTATTTCCAGCGCCTTTTCCGTTACATTGGCTTCATTGCTGGCCAGGCGGTAATATACATCCGCATAGGGAAATGTGTCCTCCAGCATCTTCAGGAAATTGTCAAACAGTACAAGGCCATCTTCGTCCAAATGATTTTCCAGCATTTTCAGCAAAGGGAGATCCCGATTGATCTGATACTGAAAAGTTCCCCTGAAATCAACCGGATTCCATGCATGTACAAGATCATCTGTCTGCACATTTCGGCCCCGGTATTTGTAAACACGCTCACTTCGTCCAACTGCATTCTTTACCACAGCAGCCAGATTTTTCCTGATGCAATCCGGGAGGGTCGCTGTCGATTTTTTAATGTCAATTTCCCACATGGAGTCCAGAGAATTGGGAATATCAACTCTTACTCGCGCAAGCTTTCCCAGCTCGTTTTGACGAATCAGTCTGAACCAGGTGCCCCAAACAATCAGGCGCTTATTACGGTATATATAAAATCCCTGCCTTAAACGCAGTTCATCTTTTCCGCCCATATGTTCGATATCGCTTGCACTCAGTTTGCTCGGATACGGAAGCACATAGGGTTTTACCCGAACCTCTTCATTATTGATCCGCAAAATCTGTTCGCTCAAGGGCTGTGTGGAAGGATGCCTCGTAAGGAATGGATCCATCGGTTGCACCGGATCACCATTAAAATATAATGCCAGCCTCTTTTGGGGATTTTCGTCGCCCAGAAAGCGGTGAAAAACAAGAGACAGATGCTTTCTGGTCAGTTCAATCTTCTCGTCAAATGATTTCTGAGCGTTTGCGCTTGCGTCTTCCAAGCGGTCAAAATCCTGCCAGAGGACAACTGTTCCATGTTCAAGACCGTCCAGATAAACGTATCCGGGGAAATCTTCCATCTCACTGTCTGAATACACTTTCAATGCCCAGGAATTTTTCAATTTAATGTAATCGAGATCCCAAGACGCTGCGACAGTCTTCCCGGCTTTTTTACTCATGACTGTTAATTTCCGGCACTGGGACAAAGAAGCCATTTTCAGACCAAGACCAAACCGGCCCAAATCATTCTTATCTCGTGTATCATGCGGATCCTGACTGCCGTACCGCATGGCATTTTCGATTTCCTCAGCAGACATGCCGCATCCGTTATCTTCAATGCAAAGCCATCTGGGCTCCTTCGACATAAATCCTATCCGCACTTCAGTAGCGCCAGCACTGATGCTGTTGTCAACAATATCAGCAACAGCGGCTTCAAACAGATAACCTATTGACCTGGTCGATTCTACAAGAATCGGCGCAGACGGAATTATGGTTTTTTCCTTCACCGGGAGAACCTCCCATCGCGTTTTTTCAGGCAGTACGAACAGCCGCAGAGACTTTTTTTAATTGTATTCCATGTATGAAATACTGTCAATTTCAATCTTCATTATATTCGGATAATGTTCCGAATGTCCTGTTGCCATATATTATACTACATATGGAGCGATATAAAACGGACTTACAAAACCTCTCGATAAACAAATTTATGTCTTTGAAACAGGAACCGGGATACAAGTAAAAAGCATTTCCTGTTTTCTCCCAACTTATTACGGAACATTTCCGTTTGAGCAATGTCTGGTATTATACAAGTGGTCCTTCCACCACCCTCAGCCTCAAATCCAGCACCTTCGCCCGTATCTGCTCAATCGTCTCCAAAAACACCGCATCGTTCTGCCCGGTGGGGTCATCAAGGCCCCAGTCCTCCCGGTGGCGGCAGGGCAGGGTCGGGCACTGGACGTTGCAGCCCATCGTCACCACGATGTCCACAGCGGGCAGGTCGGCCAGCAGTTTGCTGTGCTGGGTGGCTTCCATGTCGATGCCGTAAACCTGCTTCATCAGGCGCACGGCATCCTGGTTGATCTGCGGCTTGGTTTCCGTCCCGGCGGAGTAGCTCTCGAAGGCGTCGGCGGCCAGGGCTTTGCCCAGGGCCTCGGCGATCTGGCTGCGGCAGGAATTGTGGACGCAGACGAAGGCCACTTTCGGTTTGGACTTGCGCCGGTTGACGGGCGCAAACGGGCAGCGCTGGCCGATGCACTGGTTGTTTTGGGCGCAGAAGTCGCAGGTGGGCACGCTGCGCTGCATCGCCACGCCCAGCTGCTCCCGTGTGAAGTCGATGGCGGCCAGAATCGCCAGCCAGGAATCCCGCTTACAGCACCGCGGCCCGCCCACCTGGCCGATGGCTTCCAGCGCATGGGCGGTCATGCGGTTGCTCAGGCCCCAGGGCTCGGCGGCCAGCGGCGTCGAGCGGGTCACGATGGCCATGTACTGCCCGGCGCTGACGCCCGCCCCGCAGGCGCCCCAGAATCCGCAGGCCCCGCCCGGCACCGCCCGGCCGCGGCTGGCGATCTCCTGCAGGGCCGGTTCCAGCTCCAGATCGCCGCCCGCATTTTTGTAGGCGGTCAGCAGCGCCGCGCCCACCATCACATGGTGTTCCGGGCCGTGCATATGGCAGAACGGCATCGCCATCATCTGCCGGATGAGGGCGATGGGGTCGGTGGAGTCGGACGTCAGGCAAAGCCCGAAGATGCCGTCCAGCCCCTGGGTGTGGCAGCTGTTGCAGACATAGTGGCCGTGGACGCAGCGGGTTTTGCTGGGCTCCTTTTTGTGACAGATGGCGCACTCCATCTGGGTGTCCTGTTCGAGATATTCCAGCGGCGCGCCGCAGATCAGACATTCTTCGCTCATGGGGGACCTCCTGG
>ERZ1643251.3896-NODE-3896-length-13419-cov-4.947620_pt1 | contig 13419 bp, 12 predicted proteins | sample MGYA00579261_ERZ1643251 | MGnify/ENA primary metagenome ERZ1643251 (study PRJEB29033, sample SAMEA4952267) | chicken gut metagenome | biome: Broiler Chicken; feature: Gastrointestinal Tract; material: Caecum | place: Ireland | collected 2018 | study: Broiler... | reverse complement strand
CCATCGGCGCGCGCGTGGCGCCGCACATGCAGGTGCGCTACGCCTATCAAGAGCTTAGCAAGCTCCCTTCCGGCATCGCAGTGCCAGAGGGACGCGTAAAGCCTCTCGGCACCACGCACGCGCTGCTCTGCGCAGAGGAAGCCATTGCCGGGCGTCCGTTTGCCGTCATCAACGCGGATGACTACTATGGCCCCGAAGCCTTCCGGCTTCTTTACTCCTTTCTTTCCGACCCCGCGCAGGCGGATGCACATCTCGCCGTAGGCTACCGCCTTGCAAATACGCTCACCGACCACGGCAGCGTCAACCGCGGGGAGTGCGTGGTGGAAAACGGCTTGCTTACCAGCATCAGCGAGCGCCTTGGCATTACAAAAGCGCCCGGCGGCGCCCAATACCAGGACGCTGCCGGAAACGCCGTGTTCCTGCCGGCAGATACTACGGTTTCCATGAATTGTTGGGGCTTTCGCCCGGAGCTGTTCCCGTTCCTGCGCGCCCGCTTCGAGGCGAACCTCGCCGCCGGGCTCGCCGCAAACCCGCTCAAATATGAAGACTTGCTTCCGGATGCGGTCTGCGCGGCCATCCGGAGCGGCAACGCGCGCGTGCGGGTGCTGCCCACGCATGAAAGCTGGTTTGGCGTAACCTACCAAGAAGATAAGCCTTTGGTGATGGAAAAGCTCCGCGCGCTCAAGGCGCAGGGCGTTTACCGCGAAAGGCTCTGGAGCTGAGCATGCGCGTTCGCCCTTATGAACCCCGGGATCGCGCGCGCCTAAGGGAGATCTGCCTGGCTACGGCAACGCCGCGCGTCTATGAGGATGCGGCGCTTCGGGAATGGATCCTCCTCATGTACAACGATTATTATACAGCGTGCGAACCCAAGACCTGTTTTGTCGCTGTAAACGATGCGGATGAAGCCGTGGGCTATGTGATTTGTGCGCCCGCATATTGGCGGTACCGCCTGCGCTTTCTGCCCTATCTTCTCCGCGTCTCACGCTGTTCGCGCAACGCAGCGCGTAACTGGTTGTTCCACCAGGTGGAAGGCAGCTTTGCGCGCTCATACCCCGCGCACCTGCACATCGACCTTTTCCCGGAATACCAGCGGCTCGGCCTGGGCCATCAGCTCATGGATGCGCTGCTTGCCGCGCTCCGGGCGCGCCATGTGCGCGGCGTAATGCTTGGCTGCGGGAAGAACAACGAAAAAGGGAATGCATTCTATCAAAAGTATGGGTTCACGCGCCTTGGCGAAATGCGCGGCGCTGTGCTTTGGGGATTCAAGCTTGCATGAAGTTGCATGAAGGCATGTGTTGCCTGCTTGCTGTTTTAAGGCGCCCCGCCGCGTCTGCGCAATTTGGCTCGTTCCAAACGAGAAGCCCCAGGGAAGCGGTGCCCAGGAAACCCGCGCCATGCAGGGAGCATATTCGGGCGGTATATTGCCGTCGTTGGGAGGCATACCACGGCAGGTATGCCTCTTTTTTATATCTGCCCGCTTCATGGGCGCAGCGCAAGGTCGGCTCCATTTGCTCTGACGCAAGGCAATCGGCCCCAAGCAGGATAGAGGCTGCCAACACAGCGCCGGGGCGAATGGAGCCGGACTTGGCCGTTGCGTTTCTATGGTACCGCCCCTTTCGGCAACACTTTTTGGATTGCCGAAAAAACTTGGATTTGAAGCCGCAGTTGCGGGGCACTTCTATCGCCTTTAAAAAATCCCCATGCGGCAAATTCTCCTTGGCATGGCATTCTACGATGGGATCATGCGAATCTCCAATGCCTGCTCATGTTTTGCAAGCCTTCCATGGGTGAGCCCTGCCAGAACGCATATCTGCAAAAGCTTTTTCTTCCACGCAAATCCCGGCGCTTTTTAGGCTTTTTCTCCAATTGCAAAATCTTTTTTAGGGCTCTTTACTTTTTATTTGTTCTAGGATATGATAGTTCGGGTCTGGATGGGTCAGTCTAAGGCAGGAGGAAAAAGCCATGAACCAATTCTATGATACGATCATCGTCGGCGCAGGCCCGGCGGGCATTTTCACCGCGCTTGAGTTGATGAAGCACGATGCAAGCAAAAAAGTCCTGCTGATGGACAGCGGCCGGGCTATTTCCGAGCGCAAATGCCCCGCGCGCATCACGGGCAAATGCGTGGGGTGCACGCCCTGCGCCATCATGAGCGGCTGGGCGGGCGCAGGCGCATTTTCGGATGGAAAGCTTTCCCTCTCCCACGAGGTGGGCGGCAACATCACAAAATACATTCCCGAAGCGGAGGCACAGGCGCTCATTGACTATGCGGATTCCGTTTATGTGGGTTTTGGCGCGCCGGATGCGGTGCATGGCCGCGGAGACCCCAAGGTTGCGGAGATCGCCTATGAAGCAAGCCGCCATAACATTCACCTGGTGCGCTGCCCCGTGCGCCATATGGGCACGGAGTATTCAGCCATCGTGCTCGAAAACATGTATAAATGGCTGATGGAGCATGAAACCTTCACCTTCATGGGCGGCACCACGGCAGAGCATGTGATCCTGGAAGGTGGGCGCGCAGCCGGCGTGCATTACCGTTCCGGCACGGAAGAAGGCGACCTTTTCGGGGAACACATCGTCATTGCTCCGGGCCGCGGCGGCGCACAGTGGCTACAAAATGAGGGCAAACGCCTGGGCCTTTCGCTTTCCAACAATGAGGTGGACATCGGCGTGCGCGTAGAGGTCCCCAATTCCATCATGGACCATCTCACGCAGCACCTTTATGAGGCAAAGCTCGTTTATTATGCGGACACGTTTGAAAACAAGGTGCGCACGTTCTGCATGAACCCGGGCGGCATCGTGAGCGAGGAGCACTATGAAGGCGGCATCGCCGTGGTAAACGGCCACAGCTACCACGACGCGAACCTCCGCACGGAAAACACGAATTTTGCCGTGCTGGTAAGCACGCATTTCACCAAGCCCTTCGATGAGCCGATCAAGTACGGCAACTATATTGCACAGCTTGGCAACATGCTCACCGGCGGCGGTGTGATGGTGCAGCGCCTGGGCGACCTTCTGCTCGGCCGCCGCACGGATGCTTCCCGCCTTGCAAAATCCACCACGCGTCCAACGCTTACGACCGCCGTGCCGGGCGACCTTTCCTTTGTTCTGCCGCACCGGCACCTCACGAGCGTGATCGAAGCCCTGCGCGCCTTCGATAAGCTCGCACCGGGCCTCTACTCCCGCAACACGCTTCTTTATGGCGTGGAAGTGAAATTCTACTCCTGCAAGCTCGAGGTAGACAACCGCTTCCGCACCGCCGTGCCGGGCCTCTATGCGATTGGCGACGGCGCCGGCATCACGCGCGGGCTGATGCAGGCAAGCGTCACAGGCGTGATCGTTGCAAGGGACATTCTTGGCAACGGAGACGACAAATCGGCTTAAAGCGCGTGCGCATAAAGCCCTTTTGGAAACGTGATGCAAGGCTGCTTTTCGAATTTGGAAGCCTGCCTTTGCACACTGGATGCAGGCTGAGCTAGAAGTTAGGAAGCCTGCCTGGGCTTTGCTTTTCCAATTCCATAGCTTTGCAGTCGGCCGGCCTAAAGGATGCACACAAGCAGCTTTTGAAAAAAGTGGCCTTACGCCAAAGGCGCAGCCAGGGATCCGTGTGCGGAAGCCCTTGACTCCGCAGGGTTTTTTGCGGATTTGCCGCGCATGTTGCCTAATCCGCGCAAGGCTCTTAGGGGCTGTGACCCCGAACCTTTGGGATTTTCAACAGGCCCGAAGAAATGGCGAAGAAGTGGCGCAATGCCACTTCTTTAAGTTTTGCCTCTATTTTTCATCTTCAGCACAGGCGGTAAACTGCAAGGGAAGGGCCCCGTGGGGATTGCATGCATGCTAAAGGGCGCTCCATTGGGCGGAGCTCCCTTGCAGCGTTCTTTTATGTGCCCAAATGAACGCGGTTCATCCGTTTTTTAGGAATGCGCTGCATTTCTTTAGGATTGAGCAGCGCGGCGGCTTATCCCTCGCAAACGCGCAAAAACCCTATAGCTCCCTGCAAAGGGGTTCACCGCTTTTTAGCTTTATTCCTCCACGATCTCCGCGCGAAACACGTTGATGGTATCCGCATCCGGGCAGCAGAAGGTGGCACAGCCCTTAGGCTGGCCCGGGATGCTCCCGCCATAGCGGAGGATATCCACAAATGGAAACGCCACATGCATGGCCATAGGGCATAGCTTACCGCGCTCGGTATCAAAATCGAAGCTATCCCCAACCCGGTGGCCGCGATGGCAGGGCCTCTCGCCCTTTCGTTCGATCAACGTAATGCGGATTCTTGGTCTGCGCATAGCTTTTTCTCCTTTACATTGCAAAGATTACCATCAATCGGAAAGGATCCTGCCATCGGAAGAAAGCGTGACCACCTGCCAGGGAATCCACTTGCCGCTTCCTTGCAGCGCAGATTTAACCGCCTTTTCGATGCCGCCGCAGCATGGCACTTCCATGCGCACAACCTTAATGCTCTTTATGGTATGGTTGGTTAAGATCGCCTGCAGTTTTTCGCTGTAATCCACCGGATCGAGTTTAGGGCAGCCGATCAGCGCAACGCGGCCGCGGATAAAGTCCCGGTGGAACGCCGCATAAGCATACGCGGTGCAATCCGCCGCAACAAGCAGGTGTGCGTTTTCAAAATAGGGCGCGCTGGGCGGAACAAGCCGCAGCTGCACCGGCCATTGCCGCAGCTGCGATTCCATGGGTTGCGCGCTGCATGCCGCGCTCTCCTCCGCCGGGCGCACGATAGCTTTCGCCTGCGTGCCGAGACACCCGCAGGGCAGCGGTTCCACTTGCGCCTTTTTTACCGCTCCCGCATCATATGCTGCAGCTTCCCGTTCTACAAAGGAAATCGCCCCGGTTGGGCACGCGGGCAGGCAATCCCCAAGCCCATCGCAGAAATCCTCCCGCATCAACCGGGCCTTTCCATCCACCATGGCGATCGCCCCCTCATGGCAGGCTGCCGCACAAAGGCCACAACCGTTGCACCGTTCTTGATCGATCTCAATGATTTTGCGGATCATCCATTTGCCCTCCTTTATCGCTTCTTGACTTTTCAAACACATCATACTATACTTCCAGCAATAATTATGTTGTTATTCCAACAAAATGAGGTGTAACTATGGAAGAGTCCCTTTTGATGCAAAGCGCGTTGTTCCGCGGCATTTCCCTGGAAGAAGCGGCTGCTGTGCTGCAATGCCTGCAGGCCGTGGAGCGCAGCTATCCCAAAGGCGCGCTGATCTGCCGCCAAGGTGAGCCTGTGCAGGCGGCGGGGCTTCTGCTTTCCGGGGAGGTTCACATCGTGCAGGATGACCTTTGGGGGAAGGAGAGCATCCTCTCCCGCGTCGGTCCGGGCGAGCTTTTCTCGGAAGCTTATGCGGCCGTGCCCGGTACGGTTTCGCTTGTAAATGCCATAGCCGCCCGAGAAAGCCGCGTACTGCTGCTAAATATCACACGCGCCATGCAGCCCTGTGCGCATGCCTGCCCGTTCCATGGGCAGCTCGTGCGCAATTTTCTTGCCTGCATGGCGGAAAAGAACCTGCGCCTTGCCCAAAAGATTACGCATACCTTACCCAAGACCATTCGGGGCAGGGTGCTTTCCTACCTTTCCGCAGAAGCCATCCGGCAGGGTGGACGCAGCTTCACGATCCCGTTTTCCCGCCAACAGCTTGCGGATTATCTCTGTGTAGAACGAAGCGCCCTTTCCGCAGAACTGAGCAAAATGCGGCAAGACGGGCTCATTGATTTTCACAAAAGCGCGTTTTCCTTGAAAGTGCAGCACATGGAATATTAAACGGCAGCCCTGGGTTTTGGAAAAGCTTAGACCACTTTTTGGATTTTCGGGCTTTCCTGTGCCGGAGCTGCGGTTGGGAAGCCATGGGAGTTTTTGCTACCCAAAGCTTCTTTCGGATTTGCCAAACTCCCCAAACCCTAAAGCGTTTCTCGCCAGGCTGCGGCGACCTCGAGGCTGCCTTGCTTCACGTATTGATCTTGAATCATTCCTTGTGTGTTCGATCAGCATCCATCAAAAGCTTGCATCGGATTGGGCTGCATAAAGCAAATTGCCCGAAAAAGGCGGAGGTGTGCCTGCCCCATGGTGTGCGGCAATCCGCAAAAGCCTTGCAGCACCCTGCCGGAAATCATGAAAGCCATAAGAGAGCGTCCGCAGGCGGCGCCCTAAAGGCTGCACTTAGGCTTCTTGAGCAGCATCCACAGGCGCAGGGAATAAAGCGGAAATGCCCCTTCCAGGCAAATCTTGCAAATAACGCTGTACCGCTTTGGTTTTATAACCTTAAAAAGGGAATGGCAGCTCCGGCCCGCTGCGTTTTGCACCCGAAAATGCAAACGGAACAGCGAGCGCAAATGCCCGAACCGGCAAGTTCACCCAGGCTTAAACTTGAAGCAAATGCCTCCTTCGGGATGTGCCAAACATGCAAAGCCCTGTGCTGCAGCGGATGGCACACCATTCCAGCCGTGCCAAAAGCACAGAAAACGCGCACGCCGTTCCGTTTCCCCGGCAACCAAAAGGCGGCCCGAAGGCCGCCTAGCCTGCAAGGACTGCGCCCGCCCTATGCGCCAGGAAAATGCTCGGATTTCTGCGAAACGGATCCAAGGCCGCTGATGGATTGCGTCACAACCGGCGTGCCGTAATATTCAATGCTGCCAATGCCGGAAACCTTCGCTTCGAGCTCATCCACAACGGAAATGACCATATCACCCGCGCCGGAGATCTTCGCCTCGAGCGCATTGCATATAAGACCTGCCCCTTCGATGCTGCCTGCGCCGGAGATATGAAGGCTCGCCCGATCCACAGCACCATAAAGCGTAAACATCCCTGCGCCCGAAATCCTGGCTTCGAAATCGCTTCCATAGAGGTTGCTCACGCTCCCGGAAGCCGCACCGCTCACGTTGAGCGCCAACGCCCCGGGCGCGTCGTTTGCGTCAATTGCAACCTCATAACCGCCGGAAAGATCCACCTCGTTGAACAGCGCATGAATCGTCAATTCAAAGCGCTCGGTTTGTATGTTAAGCGCCCGCGCCGGCGCAACACGCAGGATGCCATTGCGCACAGTGATCGCAAAGCCATAATCCAGCAAATCCCTGCTGACAACAGCCTCCACCGAAGGCGCATCGGAATACACGATGTTGATCGCCACGTTCTCCGAATTGGTAAAGGTCATGTTCGCGATTTCGATGCGGTAAACCTGCTGTGCATCGGGCGCCGCCGAAAGCGTGGTATAATCGTTTGAAAGGGTCACATGCCGCGGAAACAGCGCAAGGGAAAAGCAGCCGCTGCCCGCCAGCATCCAGGCAAGCACCAGCGCGCACACAAGCGCAAAACGCAACATCCTTTTCCCGCTCATTCCGTTTCCCCCTGCTCTTCATAATAATTTGGCCTGCGCGCATAGCGGAACACATCCCCAGCGCGCGTTACCACCACATTATCAAACCCGGCGGCGCAATGGGCAAACACGGGCGTTCCATCCTCGCAAAAGCCGATGCAGATGCCAATATGGTTTCCTTGATTGGTAGGGTATGCATTCTGGAACACGAAATCCCCTACGCGCAAATCCTTCCAGGCAATTCCGGTTGTGCGATCCCACTGCGTCCAGGTGCCCATGCCGATCTTATCTTCCACCTCGGCTGCACTGAGCCCCTGCTGGATGAAGCACCATGCCACAAACCCGGAACAATCGAGCCCATAGGGCTTCATCGTGCCCGTGCTCTCGCTGCCCTCGCCCGTGACTTCCCGAATTTCTCCCCAAGCAGGGTCTTCCCCTACGGCACTGCTTTTTCCGCCCCAGAAGTAGTGCACCTTCCCCACAAGGCTCACAGCATCCTCTGCAACAGCAAGGCGCAAAGCATCCCCTTCCGCCTCCGCACCACGCAGGAGCGCATAATCGATCTCCTCCGCGCTCAGCGGAACGTATTCCGCCCGCTTCACTGCACGCTCGATGGCCTGCGCGCCAAAGAACAAGCCCGCTAAAACGCCAACTGCGAGCACGAGCACCAGAAGCCGCCGCGCGCGCGGGGCAAGCCGCCTCTTCTTTTTCGTTTCAACTTTCGTATTCATAGGTTGTATGGTAAAGCATTTCGCCGCCCATTACAAGGCGGCGAAGATTAAAAAAAGATGAATTTGTTCTAATCCGCTCGGGTCATGCATGCCCGTGCTTGTAAAGCTGCCGGTTGTCAAGCGCCCATTGCCGCTCGGAAAAGCCGCCTTCGGGCACGTTGGCAAGCGCATCGAACATTTCAAACAGCTTGGAATCCAGCACGTCCAGCTGGCTCACAAGCTCCGCTTCCGGGAACATGGGCGGGCGGGGCGAGCCGAATTCCGGCACGCCATGATGCGCAAGGAGCATGTGCTCAAGCAGCATGGTGGTCTGTTCATTGGTCATCAGCTCTGCCGCTGCGCGCTCCACCATCGCCATGCCCATATTGATGTGCCCAAGCAGCTGCCCTTTGGCGCTGTATGCGTTTGCAAGGCCGATGTTTCCCACGGTCAGCTCCTGGGTTTTGGCGATGTCATGCAGGATGATGCCCGCATAAACAAGCTCCTCGGAAAGGGCTGGATACAGCGGCTTATAAATGGCGCAGACTGCCTTTGCCGCTTTGAGCATGGTGGAGGTATGGTATAAAAGCCCACCGCGCATTGCATGGTGCAGCTTGAGCGCAGCCGGATAGCGCAAAAGCGCATCCCGGTTTTCCCGCAGGATATACTGCGTAAGCATCCTCAAATCCTCATCCTGGAAGCCCTGCGCGCATTGATAGAGCGCGTCGTACATTTCCTCCGGCGGGTAGGGCGCGCAGGGTACCAGCTCCGCCATATCCACCGCTTCATCCGCTTTAACGTTGCGGATGCGGTCGATCTTGAGCTGCTCCTCCTCCTTCCAGAGGTTGATCGTTGCGCGCACTTTGATAACGGTATCGGCCTCATAGGTGCCATGCTGCTCCGGCGCATAATCCCAAAGCTTGGCGGCGCATTCCCCGCCTGCATCCGCGAGGATAAAATCAAGATAGTTGCTGCCCTTGACGTTGCTTTTTTGCGCAACGCTCTTGATGATGCAGTACCCTTCCACCTGGTTCGTTGTGGCGTTATGGATTTTCGAAAGCAGATGCATCCTGCCCATGGGGATTCCTCCGTTCGCATGTTCTATGACGTTTTTTATTATACCAGATGGACGCTGGCTGCGCCAATGGGAATCTAACGCCGCGCTGTCCGTGCCGCGAGCGCTGCAGCCACAAGCCCAACAAACAGCGGGTGCGGCTTATCCGGCCTGGATTGGAATTCCGGGTGGAACTGCACGCCGATATAGAACGGATGATCCGGAAGCTCCACAATTTCCACAAGGTCACGCTGCGGATTGCAGCCGGAAAGCACCATTCCCGCGCCCTCGAATGCTGCTCGGAATGCATTGTTGAACTCATAGCGATGGCGGTGCCTCTCGCGCACCAAAGGCTTTCCGTAAAGCCGGGCTGCGAGCGTGTTCGGCGCAAGGACGCAATCGTAACCGCCCAGGCGCAGCGTGCCCCCGATCTTCATGGCACCGCTTTCTGCATCCACATTCTGGCGCTGGTCCTCCATCAAATCGATCACAGGATACTGCGTTTTCGGATCGACCTCCGAGGAGTTGGCGTCCGCATACCCGAGAACGTTGCGGGCATATTCCACAACGGCCATCTGCATGCCGAGGCAGATGCCCAGAAGCGGAACCCCGTTTTCCCTCGCGTAACGCGCCGCAGCGATCTTGCCTTCAAGCCCCCGCGTGCCAAAGCCGCCCGGGATAAGGATGCCATCCGCCGCTCCAAGCAGCGCAGCGGCATTCTCTGCCTGCACATCTTCCGCTTGCACCATTGCAATCTTCACCCGGGTATCGTTTGCGATCCCCGCATGTTTTAATGACTCTACGATGCTCAAATAAGCATCCTGCAGCTGCACATATTTTCCCACAAGCGCGATCCTGCATTCCTTTTGCGGGAACTGCTCCCGATGCACCATTTCGCGCCAGGCAGCAAGCGCGGGTTTACGCTGCGCAAGGCCGAGCTTCCTGCATATGGCGCGGCAGAGCCCCTCCTCCTCCAGCAGCAAAGGCACGGCATACAGCGACGGGGCATTGAGGTTTTGGATCACGCAATCCGCATCCACATTGCAGAAGCGCGCGATTTTTTCCCGCATCTCTTTGGGCACCGGCATTTCGCTGCGGCAAACGAGAATATCCGGCTGGATGCCGATGGAGAGCAACTCCTTCACACTATGCTGCGTCGGCTTGGATTTCAGCTCGCCTGCCGCGTGCAGATAGGGTATGAGCGTTACATGCACAAACACGCTATTCTGCGCGCCCACGCTCCAGCGCAGCTGGCGGATGGCCTCAAGGAATGGCTGCCCTTCGATATCCCCTACCGTGCCGCCAATCTCCACGATCAGCACATCCGGGTTTGTGCGCTGCGCCGCGCGCAGGATGCGCGCCGTGATCTCATCCGTGATATGCGGGATGATCTGCACCGTGCCGCCATGGTAGCCGCCCGCCCGTTCCCGCTCGATGACGGTTTGGTAAATCTGCCCGGAAGTAGCGTTGTTATCCCGGGAAAGCGTTTCATCGATAAAGCGTTCATAATGGCCGATGTCGAGGTCCGTTTCCGCGCCATCGTCGGTCACATACACTTCCCCATGCTGGTAGGGGTTCATCGTGCCGGGATCCACGTTGAGGTAAGGATCGAGCTTGCACACGGAAACGCTGTACCCTCTGCATTTAAGCAGGCGCCCCAGCGCAGCAGCCGTGATCCCCTTGCCCAGCGAAGAAACAACGCCGCCAGTAATAAATACAAATTTCGTTGCCATACTGTCCTCCCAATTCAAAATCGGATTCAAAAAATAAAAAACGAGCGGCTCAAAAGGAGTCGCTCGCTGCTTTTTCAAACAAGGTGCCCTTATAATTATAGCGCAAAGCATTTGTCAAATGCAAGGGGAATTTATACCCTTTCCGGTTACGATGCCGTCTGGCTCTTTTTTCCAGGCTTACATGGCCATCAATCAACCACGTGCACCAGAACCCTTTTTCCACCGTGGACCGCCAAGTCCAAATTCGGCCGTTGGAGATGCTTCGGAAACGGGCAAGGCATCTCCAGGTAAAGCATCAATACACCCAGCCTTCCGTGCTTCCAACGCCTTCCTTGATGGAGGACTCATCCTGCACCCAACCATCATCCCCTGCGGACGACGCCAGCATGAGCGTGGCATCCCGAAACAGGTATTCGTTGCCGAACTGGTCCTCCGCCACGGCGGCAATGCAGACCGCATCGCCCTCCTCAAAGGTGACGGTATATCCCTCCGGGAAGGCGTACCAGGCATGGCCTTCCTGCACGGTAGGCATCATCTCAACCGACTCCCATGCATGCGCGCTCATACCGGTTGTGGGCGTGGGTTGAAAGGAGCCCTCTCGTGGCTCCGCCCAGACCACCAGGGAGCGATTCACAAACAGTCCCACGCGGATGCGCGTAAAATACGGTTTTTCCGGGACGACGGGGTAAACGTCCTCCCCGGCCCAGTAATTCACGGTTGCATCCACATCCAGCAGCGCGAAGGGTTCGCCGGCCTTTGCCTCTTTCCACTCCCCAAAGCTTGAAATGTTAAGCTGCGGCATTGTGGCATTATAGATGTAATCCACCATATCGAGCACCTGCGTTTCGCGCACATCGCCGCGCAGGAATACCGCGCTTACCGTGATGCCTTCATTGGTCAGCGGGCAGGTAAGCTCCGCGCAGAAACGCGCATCCTCCTGCAGCTCGCCCCGGGCGCGCATCACGCCGCCTTCCGAGTCCGCATTTGCGGCATCCACCTCGGCGAGGAATTCCACCTGCATGCCCTCCTCATAGGTTTTGGGTACTACGCTCGCGCGCAGCGTTACCGTCTGTTCCTTTGCGTTGACCGAGATCACCGAAACGTCGGAATCCGCCGCAAGCGCGTTCTGCTCGTTGAGGATGGACTCCACTTGATACGCGATGCCATTGATCTGCCGGTTGACGTCATCCGAAACATTGTTGATGGCATAGCTTAAATTCCTGTAATTGTTATCCATCTGCTCCAGCCGGGAAAAAAGGTTCAAGACCATTGCCGCAAGCAGCCCCACTGCAAAGGCGCAGGCGAGAATCACACGCTTTTTGTGCTTGGGGTTCTGGGACGGCTTGCCTTTCGGCTGCTCCCCGCCCGCGTTATCTTTCGGGCGCGTTTTTGCATATTCCGCTCTGAGCGCTTCCGTGTAGCGCGCAACGATCTCCTCGATCATACGCAGCTGCGCTTCGCTCAGCTCGTCCTCGCGCTGCCCTTTGGCGGGCGCTTCCTCCGCGCCAGGCGTTTCCTCCACGCCCAAAAGCGCACCCACGGAGATTTGGAACAGGCGGCTCATGGCCACCAGTTTTTCGATTTCAGGCAGCGCGGCATCGCTCTCCCATTTGGAGATGGATTGGCGGGTTACGCCGAGCGCTTCCCCCAGCGCTTCCTGGGAAAGCCCGTTTTGTTTACGCAATTCGGCAATGCGCTGGCCAATGGTCATGTTGCTCAAGCTCATCAACTCCTTCCGCCCAAGCTTAGCAAACGCGCCGGAAAACGCGCTACCAACCGGCGGCTTCTTTTTGTCAACCCATGGTTGCATGCAAGGCAAACAGGGCTTTTCACGCTTCCAACTTTCCTCATCATACCGCAGGCCCCCTGCGCATGCAAGCGGGTAGCGTTTGACGCATATTTCCATTTATGCTATGATAAACACTACTCTGCCAGGAGGAGACATTTTTTATGGAACGAAAACCCGGGCTTCTAAACCGCAAATGGGTGCGCATTGGGCTTTATGCCGTAAGCGCGCTCCTGTTTGCATTGGGGCTGTTCCTGCTGGCGCGGGAATATGTATTGTTCCCCGACCCGGATTTCGTCATGCCGGAGACACCTGCTCCTACCCTTGCGCCCACGCCCACGCCTACGCCCGTGGCGGACAGCACACCGCAGCCCACGCCTTCCCCAACGCCGTATATCCGGCCCATCCCGGTTCGGATCTCCTTTATCGCCGCAAAGCAAAGCTGCGAAGTGTTCCCCGGCGGCGTGCTGGAGAACGGACAGATGGAGGTGATTGACCGGGCGGATGCTGCAACGTGGCTTGAAAATGTTTCCGGCTACCTTCGCCCTGCGCCGGGCGAGGAGGGCAACGCGATCATCGCAGGCCACAAGAGCAAAGATGGCGTTGCAGGCACCTTCAAGGTGCTTTGGGATGCGCAGATCGGCGATGCTGTCGTAATCGATTACGAAGATGGGACACAGCAGTGGTTCTACATCCACAGCATCGATCGGTACCCTTATCAAGATGTGCCGGCCTCTGTAATGAGCGCAGATGCTCAATCCCCGCAGTTGACGCTGATCACCTGCATCGGCGAATGGGACAG
>ERZ1643251.3894-NODE-3894-length-13423-cov-6.319943_pt1 | contig 13423 bp, 17 predicted proteins | sample MGYA00579261_ERZ1643251 | MGnify/ENA primary metagenome ERZ1643251 (study PRJEB29033, sample SAMEA4952267) | chicken gut metagenome | biome: Broiler Chicken; feature: Gastrointestinal Tract; material: Caecum | place: Ireland | collected 2018 | study: Broiler... | reverse complement strand
TATGCACTGTTTTATCATGGAACCGGGCATTTACAGAAAATTCTGAACATAGCCAGCTTCACCGACAGGCGGTCATTTCCGCCACCACTCACCAGATGTCGCTCAACAGTTTTGTCGAGGACGCGCTGTGATCAACTCTGACAGCTCACAGATAAGTTAAGGTCGGGTTCGCCCGACCTTTTCTAATCCGGAATTATCCACTGCCCGACAGTCGTCTCGCCATCAACATCATCAAGCGGTTTATCGTCGACACTCGCACCGAAGTACCGCGCGAGAATCCGTTTCACGTCCTCATGTTCAGCGCGTCGACAGGCGAACCCCTGACCATTTATGACCTTCTCAATCCGATTCAGATTCGCGAACGACTGCTCGTCCGACTCATTCCTGAGCCGGACGACAAACAGAAACTCCCGCGCGATCGACATTTCAAGCTGAATATCGTCAAGGAATGCCCGGTCTTTTTCAATTAAAGCCCGGACATCAGGATTTGTCTCAGCGTCTTTCAGTTCGTCAAGAAACCGCTTGTTGTCGTCGAAATTCTCCCGCGCGTCAACGCACATGAACTCAATGTCGGGCTTCGCGGCGAGAAGCTGTGTCAGCTCATGTATCTTCTGCGTGACACTCGCCCGCGACAGAACCGAAATATTTGTCGGCGTAATAATGAAGTACGCCAGTTCGCCGTGACCGTCCGTCTTGATTCCATTGCGCGAAAAATGCTTCTCGCCGAGCAGATCCTGCGTCGAAGTATTGCCTTTCTTCATTTGTCACCTCCACTACTGCCACGCGTCCCGACGCGTTCTTCTTTCCACTCATAGTACTGCTGGACGGTCAGAAAGTACCCGATCGCACGGATTATGAAGTCAAGGACCGAAGACTCGTCAGCTCTGATTGTCAGGAAGGCGAACGCAAATGTCAACGCTATCGGAAAATACAGTTTCAGTTGCGCCAACGCGAGAACTGAGATGATCATCGCAACGCCGATGACCGCGACATCACGCAGATTCCAGAGCCAGAGTCTCGCCTGAGATTTCAGATTCTGCGGGTAAATATATTCGTTCATGATCATCCTTTCGCAATAGCTTTTGTGAGATTGATCGCCGTTGTAGTCGTGTGAACCGCGCTCATGATGTTGACTTTTGTACTTGTATCGAGTCCGAAGTTCTGCGCGATTCGCGGTACTTCATTCGCCGCGAGCATGACTCCAAGCCCGAGGATAATATTTTTCTGCCATGTCAGAAGCCCCAGAAACAAGAGCGTCACCTGAAGAAACGCCGTCAGGCAGAGCGCGATCACCTGCTTGCACCACGACACAAATCCGTCCGTGTAGCCTTTCGGAATCGAGAACATATACAGACTTCCGACCGCGATTTGCGTAATCAGAATTCCGCCGCGCTTGATGTTATCAAAGAAAATTTTCACGACACAGTAGCCGAGCGCGATCATGAAGAGCAGATTCAACAGATTCGGCGTCTGTTGGAGCAACGACAGCGCGTTCGAGGCAATCTGAATGATGTTCACGCCGACCGTCTGCTCATCAGCGAACTGCGACGCGAGGTCGCGCATCAAGGTGTTCTGGAGCGTGACGCAAAATGTGTAGAGCCTCACAGGTACGACGCTGAACAGGTTCACAGCGAGAAAACCATAAAGAATCGGCATGATCTGACGCTTTATACTGAGTTGTCCCATCGACTGGTACTCAATCGCTGTGTCGAACACCGCGACAACCAGTCCCGCCGCGAAAAGTGCCCAGCCGAAAAGTGAGAAGAGTTTCAGGAAGGATTTCACCCATGAAAGAGTGAAAAGGTCAGTCCCCATTCCGCCGATCATTGTAAAAAAGTCGGCGATCGCGCCGTAGATTGCCTCAAATATCCACTTCATAAAGACATCCCATATCAAGCTGGAAACGCTGTTCCAGAGGTTTTCAAACGCTGCGGAAATCGCGTTTCCGAGTCCATCAATGAGACTCGTAAGCCAGTCCATATGACGTCACCTCCCGTCTGAAATTCGTCGATCATATGCCGATTATCTTCCAGATATACAGCGGCGCGGTCAGAGAGAATACCAGCGTTCCGAAGAGGATTGCCGGCGCGGTAAACTCGAACTGCCCGTGCTTCCGGTAGTCCATGTAAGCTGTCGCGACCTTTGCGAAAAAACATACCGCGAGGACGAGGTCGATGACCGGAAAGACTACGTTATTCACCACCTGCTTGATCTGACCTTTGGCGGAGTCCCAAGTCTGCTCAATCGCTCCCGCGACGTCACCGTTTGCAAAGCAAGTGGTCGCGAGAACAGTCATGAGAAGCGCGGTCATTACGACCGCGAGTACTATTCGTGCGTGTTTTTTCATCAAGAAACCTCCTCAATTCGTGTAAAGATCGTCGTACATATCTCCATCAATGTTCACGTAGGCGTTCGTATAACTTGAAAGCATCCCGCCCGGACACCAGAGATCGTAAGCGTAATATTTCACGGAATAAGCCTTATCCGGAAACCACAGCGGCGTGTGGTGCATCTTTGACCACGCATATTTTCCGGACGCCTGAACAAGCCTGTCGGATTTGTTCGTCAGAGTCGAGTAGTTGTGTTCGGGATAGAACGAGTCAACCTTGAGAACACCGGCAATCTCCGAGCCGTCAACTGACACATTGACCTCGGTGTTCAGTCCATATCCGCTTCGGGTAGTCCATACATTTCCGGACTTTTTTATGTATCCAGCACTGATGTCCGGCACGAGAACCGCGCTCATTCTGAGCTTCGCGGTGTAAGTCCGCCTGACGAAGCCGCCGTTCCATTCGTAGACTGACCACATTCTTTCGACTGCGCTGTCGGACGAAAATCTGCTGTAACTGAAGGCTTTCGGCGCGGTGAGTTCGAGTCCGGAGACTTCACAGTTTCTCGCGGGAAGATCAATCACGGACTTCGTAATGCTGTCAACATTGTTCGAAACTGTTGTTTCTTAAACACCATCCGGCGCGCTGATGTCGAAATTGAACGTAACGCTTTCCGACGTGTATCCGCTCATCGGCATATCCACCTCGAACCAGACGAGATTGCTGTCATTCGCCGGGATGATCACGGATTTCGTCTGAGTGTCAAAAACTGAGCCGTTATTTCGTGTCTCGGTCATGGTCACGCTTGCCTCTTTGCTGGGAATGAGGTCAATATTACCGTCGTTGTGAACCTCCGCCGAGACGATGATCGTCGACCCCTTGTAAATGTCGCCGTTGATGATCGCGTCGGGAGAAAGGTCAGTCTTGATCGGTGTGAGCGAGATTGTCACAGTGTCAGTCATGGACGAAAGCGAAATCGAGCCGCTCGCCGAGCCGGAATAGTATCCGTCCGCGCTCGCGGTAAACGAATAGTTGCCAAATGGAATGTCATAGAAGCCAACATATCCGCTTGAATCGGTCGTACCGCTTTCACCAGCTCCGGAGACATACGCGCCACTGATCGCGTATCCGTTGTCCGAATCAATGCCTCTTACCGTAATGTCACCTGTAGTCGGAATAGGATCGAGGTAAATCGTCACTGTGTCAGAACGATTTGTACGCGAGATCGCGGCTGTCCCCGAGCCGCTGTAATATCCGGACGCCAAAGCCGTGAACTTTATCGTTCCGAACGGAATATCTTTGAAAACGCACCGACCGTTCGAGTCAGTTGTACCGTTTGCCGCGCCACTGATTGCCGCCCCGGAAATCGGTCGGTTGGTTTCAGAATCGTAGACGTAAACTGTGACGTCGCCGGTACTTTTAACGAGGAACAGATCAATTTCCTTGTCAGCGTCAAAGTCAGTCAGCGTTACTAACCCGCTCGCGGAAAGGTATCCCGGCGCGCTTGCCGAAGGGTTATACGTTCCGAGCGGAAGTTTAGTGAATGTCGCGGGATTTGAGCTGTTCCGCGAGCCGCAGGTGATTGTAGCCGTTGAGATAAGCTCCTTTGTGTCAGCGTCGTAAGCGCAAACCTTGATACTGCCTTCCGTCGCGAGTTTCTGGTAAACGAATGTCGCGTTGACCGCCGGAGTCGAGTAATTGTACAGCTTCGAATAGCTCGCCCTCGAGCTGCTCGTGCCTGACTCAGAGCCACAGTTCCAAGACATTTCCTTGAATCTGTATCCCGACGGCGTGTAATCCGACGCGGAGTACGCAACCGTTATTGACTGATTCGGGCGGATATACTTGTATCCGGAAACCTCAGCCGCGGTCTTTGTGTGAAGCGTTTTGCCATCCGTCGTCACCCGCTTTGCCACACCACGAACCGCGATCGGTGCCTGATAGGACAGCGAGTTGACACGTGCCGACTCAAAAGCGTTCAAGGTCGGAGTCGTCCAAGCGGCGTAGTCGCAGAGTGAATCGAAGTCTGAGTAGGTGTCAAAATTCGCGAGCGTCTGCCCGGTCGAAGGCTTGTATACACGAATGATTGTCGAGCCAGTCAGGATATATGTCTTGCCGTCATACGCTCCGATGAGCCCTGCGATTGTCTCGTAATCTGACCCGGTCATGCTGCTGTTCCAGCTCATGTCAAGCTGAGTCGAGAGTCCATTCTTGATGGTCGTGCCATCTCTGGAGATCGAGCGCACGACGATTCCGGCATACTCCCACTTGATTGACGCCTCGGCGTATCTCGCGAAGTTGAAGTTGACAGAAATCGAGTCGGTGACACCTGTATTCGTCTCAACGTAGAAAGTAATCGACTTGAAATCCTCGTAACTCGAAGCCGTGTACGAGATTGAACTGCCAGATGTGCTGATCTTCTGCCCGCCGTCGTAGTAGTAAAGCGATGTCACATAGCAGTTCTGACAGTCGGCATAGACTGAGAAAGACGGGGGAATCGAAGTCGCTTCAATAATTCCCGATGAATGCAAAGTTGTTGACTCACCTGACGCCGAAAGGCTGACCGACGAGACGACAGGCGGATTGCAAATGTCGCAGGACGAGAGATTGTAGGTCACACCATCGTAGATGTTTTTCCCGCAGTTGTTGCAGTACAGGTACTTGTTGTGATACCCTCCGGGCTGATGTTCGGATTCGTAAAAGTAATATCCTCGATGGTTGGTGCAGCAATCCGGGCAACCGGAAACTGTCTCGTAAGAAAGCACCTCACAGCATGAAGTGCAGACTTTCTGGTGCGGATGAACACTGTCGGTCCATGTACCTCCGGTGTGCTGACACTTTCCAATGGAAGGATTACATATGGCGCAATTGGATTTTGTCATATACGTTCCGGTATACTGCTTCGAGCCGCAGCCCTTCTCACAGTAGCAGAAATATTCGTGCGGATGAGACGCTTCTGCCCATTTCGCGCCGCCATACGAGTGTTTACAGCTTGCCGCTGAGACAGAAAGCGGCAGCAGTGCCAGAATCACTGCTGCCGTCATGAGTAAGGCGATTATTCTGTTTTTCATTAATCCCTCCGTTTTCAGTTAAGCCCGTATCTTTCGAGCGGATAGAATTTCTTCGCTTCGGTTGTGAGATCGGCGATCTGCGCGTCGTTTAGTTCCATCGGCTTCTCGGGATTGACGTAGCCCGGTTTATTGATTGAGATAGTCATCGAGCTAAGTCCATACTGTACGAATATGCTGACCTCTCTGCCGTCAATATAATGCGTCCCGAAAGTCCCGCTCGCGAGGTATCCGGCATTTTCGCGCAGGTATTCCCAGAGTTCCGCCTAATGGATTTCAGCATCAGATCGTAGACATTGTCGTATCCCGTCGGGTAGATTACCATGAGTGCTTCGCGGATTTCCGAGAGCGTTTTCTCGTCAAACCGCCTGACGTATATTTCGCAGTCGTAGTGATCTCCGCAGTACTTCATTGTGTTCACATTTCGCTTGATGAACCACACCGCGCTTTCGTCGGATTCCATCGGGAAGATTCCGCTTGCGCTGAACCTGTCCCAGACGCTTGTCTCGGTGTCGGATGTGATCTGCACCGTTTTCGTCTTCGCGAGCCAGTCGACTGTGCAGTCGAGAGTTTCAGCGACGGCTCTGAGCGGAACCATTGTCCGGTCGTTCACGAGTACCGAGCTTGTGTCGAGTGTGACAAGCTCACCGTCGAGTTCAGCCTTGTCTGTGCCGATCCAGAGCTTGACGCGCCCGTCGTCGATTACCGCTGCGTTTTCGATTGAATCCCATTCGACGTCGTAGCCGAGTGACTCGGCGATGAACCTGATCGGCACAAGCGTCCGAGCGTTCTGAATGATAAGTTTCTGGTCCCGGAATCGTGAACATGAGCGAGTTGAACCACTCTTTATTCAGCGCGTAGATCAGCGGAATGTTTCCGACGACAAGCAGCACCATCGTCAGATACTCATTTTTCGCTGCGTCAAGCACGGTTTTCAGCTCGTTATTGACAATTCGGACATCAGTGAGCTTCGAGACAATCGGAAGAAGTGTGTCTTTCAAAGTCCGGTCGTCCTGACATGAGATCAGCGTGTCGCACCATTCAGCGAAAATGTCGTTGTCAATCCGCTCTCTGAGATTCCTGAGAGAGGCTTTTGTGTCGGACGAAATCATCGTAGCGTCACCAACAAATCCGGCGAAAATCTCTTTGATCGGAGGTTTGAGGTAGGCGAGATTCTCCTTGACCGAGCCGACAATGTCCTCGGTTCTGATGTACGAGGTCGTGACGATCGACATTGCTGTCTCCATCTCCTCCCGAATATGCTTGTCGTAAGCTTTGATCGTATTTCTCGCGAAAAGAAACGGAATCGCCGCGAACGCCAGCGCGAAGACCGGAATCATGAAGAAGTTGTCAACCATAACCGCGACGATGCACCCGGCAATGAGCAATACAAGCGACACCGCGCAGGTGAGTGTGAACTGATTGGATTTTCCGACTATGGTCAGCGCGTCCCGTGTGTGCAGGAGCATTTTCGTGATTCTGCGCGATTTGTTCTTGTTTTTGGCAATAAGAACCTTATCTCGAAGTCTCTGTTCAGGCGCGAACAAGCGCATTATATCGTCGGTTATACTCTCAGGTGTTAATCCGAGAAGCAGAAATGCGCCGATTGAAAGCAGCACAAAACAGATAATATACAATGAGGTCATTCAACGCTCTCCTTTCTGAAAAATCTGTCAAGCAAGTCCTGCGGCACACCGTAACGAATCAGTCGTTGCTTCAAACTGTCCGACATGAAATTCGGCTTGCGGAAATGTCCCTCGACTGTCAGTTTTCCATTCTCAAACGTATTTTTCGTTATCTGATAGCTGTAAAGGCAGTTATATTCACGCTGACCGCTTTGTGTAATGACGCATTCCGAAATGTCCATGCATTTCCGCGCGTTATTTTCAAGCTTGTGAGCATAAACCACAACCGGAAACGTCTGCGCCGCCTGAGTAAGCGACGTGTCGAAGTCGATCGGAAAACGCTTCTGACAAAGCAGAGCGATTCGAAGATGTACCGCTCCTGCCGGTCCGGAATGGACGGTTGAAACAACCGTGTGTCCGGTAAGCGACGCCTCGACCGCCGAGTAAGCCTCGGTGTCGCGCATCTCGCCGATGCAGACAATATCCGGGTCAAACCGAAGTGACGCGACAACGAGGTCTTCCTGTATGCTGTCATACGCTGGATTGTCCGATGGTCGCGAAAGTGTGTTGACGATGTTGTTCCGAACTTTATTTTCCGAATCACGATGAATCAACGAAAATTCTCTCGAACCCGACTCAATCGTGAATACACGCTTGCTGTCAGGAATCGAGGACATGATAACGTTCAGAAAAGTCGTCTTTCCACTTGATGTAGCACCCGCGACAACGAACGGCACGCCGTAACGAATGCACATACAAAGAAACGCGACCATTTCCTCGGTCGCGAATCCCGTCCCGATGAGATTATTTATGTCGACTCTCTGTGGATGAAGAAGTCGTATCGAAACCGCGACGCCGCGCTCGTCGTCGACAATCGGAGCTTTGAGCGCGGTAATTCGTGTGTTTCCGGGTAAATGCCCCTGAGCAATCGGTGTGGTATTGTCGATGACCATACCGGAGTGATGCAACAATCGCTTGATCACGTCCACGGCGTGCTGCGGCGAGTGGAAATGCTCATCAAGCTTTCGGATACTGCCATCAAGATAGGTCAAAGCAATGTCATCCCAGCCGTTCACGTTGATCTCCTCCAAATCGGGCAAGCTGAGAAACGGCGTCAGTATGCTGTATTCCGCCATTTCTCGGTAGAGTCTGTTGATCAGCGTGTTGGTGTCCATGCCGTCGGCGTGATAGTTGTTATCTCTCAAATATTTGTCGATGTAGTTTTTGAGCTGACCGCTTTTATCTCTGTCGGTCAGAGCCGCGGCATAGTTCCGGGAAAGATATTCCTGTGTTTTCTGGAGAAGCAACCAGAAATCAATATTCGCCATGTCACACCACCTTTTCCGCGATAGCACGGAGCTTTTCATTAAATTTCTTGTCGGCGACCTCAGCGTAAAGCTTGCCATCAAGCATCTGATGCTTCACCTCGCGGCAGTACGGAATTGTAAAGCGAATATCCGGAATGCGCTTCTTTGCTTCCTCGATAGGCATGAACAGGTCGGAATCCGGAGTATTCAGCCCGGTTATCTGCTCATTCAGCCAATACGCCGGGTCGGAGTAAAGCCTTAGCTGTGACGAGAAGAAGCTGACGCTCGAAAGATCAGGCGACGCTAATCGTATAACTTGTCTGGCTGTCTTTACCGCCGCGCCCGTGATTGGATTCGACAGGCTGCTCGTACAATCAACGATGAGATAGTCGCAAAGTTCACCAACTGCCGCGAACAACGCGTTGACCTTCTCCTCGTCAAATCTCGGATAAGTGAACTTGTTCTCGCCGTCACGAAAGCCGATAAATCCGAGATTAACCTTATTTTTCACGGTCATGATCTGCTTGACAACGCTTTCTTTCGTTATTTCGACCTCCGAAAGAACCTTGCCGATTGAGGTCATGTCCTCGGATTTCTCGTTCGGAAAGATAATCGGGAGTGTTGGCATGACCATATCTGAGTAAACGATGATGACGGTACTCTGGTACTCCTCGTAAATCGCGCAAGCGAGCTTGGTCGCGAATGTGGTTTTTCCGGAGCTCGGAGAACCCCAGATTGCTATTGTTTTAGCCATTATCGCTCACCTCTATTTCATGCAGAATTGATTCCTGCATATTCAAAAATTCACTCGCCAGCTCCTCGTTTCCGCGCGAGACAAGTACGGCATGAATCTTACTATTATTCTCGTATTCAGCGAGCAATTTCGCCTGATACGTATCAACCAGAAGCGTCAGCGTGGTCGGAAGTTCGTAGCTGCCATCATCATTCCGGATCAGTTCGTCCTTGTCAATGCCTTTTGCCGTGGTAGACGTAATGCCCTTAACGTACTGTAGTTCATCCGGCACATAAGCTCCGTCATCGTCCGTGTTTACGATCAAACGCACAATGTCCCCGTTCGCAAGTTTTCCTGAAAGACCACCAGCGAATGACTGGATTGTTATACTCATGGCTACATTCGAGCCATCGAGATTCATGAATACGTCGTCCGCACTGTCGGCGTTGTCTGTCAGCTTCGATGGCAAGATGAAGTCATCGCTCACCATATCGCAGGCGGCGTATTTTCCTATGACAACGGATTTGTCTCTGATCACATCATCCGGCAAACCATAGCCGCCAACGGTTACTGTCTGAATGTCGTCATCAGTTAATTGATGACCTTTTGTAACGGCACGCTTGACGCAAACGATTTCAAATCGACTGTCTGAAAAGCGATTCACCAGCGGTGCGACCGCGAACGACAGCACCAAAGCGGCAATCACGCATATGACGCCGATTATTGTTCTGTTTTTCAATCTTTATCTCCCTTCATATAAAATACCCCGCGACTATTCCGATTGATATGAACGGAATCAGCGGGAATGGCTGACCTTTCGGAAGGTTCCGAATCTTCCTGATGATCGGCATAACTATTACAGCCAGTGTCAGCCCGACTATGAGCGCGAAAAGTCCTCTCTGCGCGCCGAGCAGAAACACCGCAGAAGATGTTATTTTGATGTCCGCTCCGCCGAGTGCTTTTGATGGATTGATTAACGCTGAAATAAACTGCGGCAGGAAAACCAATAATGCTCCAAGCAGCATCTGCGGAATCTCTTTTATACTGGCATCGACAAGCCCAAGAATGAGCAGCATTACTGATACAGAGTCCGGAACTTCCCTCGTTTTTATGTCCATGACACTGGCGTACAGCATTAGTACCAACAGGATTATTGCTTTAATTATCTGCATCTTAAATAGAGTGCGGGAGCGGTCATTGACCGCCCCGCAAAGTTCAATCAGCCGTTATAGCTGAAGAGTTCGGTCACTTTCGTGGTGACAGTCGGCATGATAGTCGTGTTGAAGAGCGTGTAGAGCCCGGCGAGCAGAAGCGCGCCGATGACGACCGCGATGAGAATCTTCACGCCGGTATCGACGTAACCCTCGCCTCTGTTGTTGGTGAGCGCGGTCTTGGAACGGGTAGCGATGGTGGAGAGCTTGTTCTGAATGGTGGTGATAATCTTTTTCATGTAGTTTTACCTCATATCTTTCTTTATTTTATTGTTGTTTCATAGCGAACGAAATCATGTCATGTCAACCGAAGCTATAGAATGTGAATCCGGTATCGTTCTCAACCTCTTCCTTTGAGATTTCCTCGGGATGCCTGAATATCTCGGTGTATTTCGCGATCTGCTTATCTGCGAGGTCAGCCAATTCACCAGAGCCATCATCGGCGGAAATCAGCATCGGTTCGGCGTAAATCTGACCGTTGACCCGGCGGTTTCCGTCCATGCCTATGAGTTTGGATTCCTCGTTCGAGATAACAATGGCGTTATCCTCAAACGGATAAGTGATCTCGATATATCCACTGACCGCCTCCTGCAATGATACGAGTTCGTCCGGAATGACCGCTTCATACGGTGCTTTGTGCGGCTCAATCACAAGCATACGCTTGCCGATCAGAGGATCAGCTTTGCTCGAATCGAAGTCTGCGAGCTTTTTGAAACCGATTGAGTCGCAGAAATAGCAGCCGTCATCGGTTTCAACTATGTCGCTCACAGAAAGCGAATGACCGTAGTAACCGATTGGATGCTCAGCGTTGCATAACGCATAGACTTCCTCAGCGTTTTCGCAATTTATGCTTCCATCGAAAACGCACCTATAAGTCGATGGGGCGACTCCGCCGTGGTTTTCGGCGTAGTCGAAGCCCATGAACAGTGTGTTTTCGGAGTCAAGCACCTTGTTTATTTGGTAGATTCTGACTTTCAAGGTTTCTCCTTCCGATTTGTACCAGGGCTTATCAGCCCTGATATCCGAAGAGTTCGGTCACTTTCGTGGTGACTGTCGGCATAATCGTAGTGTTGAAGAGCGTGTAGAGCCCGGCGAGCAGAAGCGCGCCGATGACGACCGCGATGAGAATCTTCACGCCGGTATCGACGTAACCCTCACCTCGGGTGTTGGCGAGCGCGGTCTTGGAACGGATGGCGATGGTGGCGAGCTTGTTCTGGATGTTGTTGATGATCTTTCTCATGTAATTTACCTCATATCTTTCATTTTTTATTTGGTTTAAGCGTTGAAAATCCGTCCGACGCGCACTTCCGGAGGCGCACGCGCACGGCATACGCGCAAGTCAGCAAAGCTCGATGTCATGTTCATTCTCCTCGTCAAGCGTCTGCACATACTCGCGGTATTGGTCGATAAGCCCATTCACGATCTCGGGATGATAGTTGATGCAGTAGTCGGTCGGTCATCCGGATCGGTCGGAATCAGGAACTCGTCCGCCCAGAGTTGGTTGTGGTGTCTGAACCTCCCAGCCCACGAAAAGTGCTGAACGGTACAAGCAAGAACCCAGCCGACACGATCGCTTCCAAACTCATCGCATAGTTCCTTCGCGCAGTCCCCATGAAGGCGCATTCCGTCGAACCGCTCGGCAAGAAGATTCTCGATAGCTTTCTTGCAGGCGATACTCGCGCGCTTGCTTTCGCGGTACTGTGGAATTTCGTTGTTTATCCGCGCCACGCGGACGGGATCAGTGTAAAGCGGAACCATAGTTGAAGCCTCCTTCATTATTCACCTTATTGTTGAGCAAATAGAAAAACAGCGTCATGCGCTCCTTGTCCGAGAGGTCGTCGACAAAGTCGAGCAGAGCGTCGTTGCTGTCCTTATCTGGAATATCCGCATCGTTATAGAAATCGTCGCATTCGTTGCAGATGTTTTCGCGTCTGATCACAATGGTGTCACCGTCTTCCTCAAACGAAAGCAGGTCGTTGTGGCGGAGTCCGAGTTTCACGCGAATCACGTATGGGATGGTCGTGCGTCCACGCTTTCCGAGGGTTCTGTAGATCTTATTCATGTTGTAATCCTTTCAATTTGTATATTTTCAGTGTATTTTTCATCAAGCCTCTTGACAAACTAATACCACGGTATTATAATATAAGTATGCTAATACCACGGTATTACATTTGGAGGTTCCAATGAAACAGGATATAGTGATCTACCACGGCTCTCAGCAGATCGTTGAGGTGCCGCAGTTCGGTATCGGAAAAAAATATAATGACTACGGACAGGGTTTTTACTGCACAGAGAGCAGCGAGCTTGCAAAGGAGTGGGCTTGCCCTGTCAAAAACGATGGCTATTCAAACAAATATCATTTGTCCCTTGATGGGCTGAATGTCATGCATTTGACGCAGGGAGAGTTCAACATTCTGAACTGGCTTGCCGTTTTGCTCGCTCACAGAAAGTTCGACATTACCTCTCCAATCGGCAATAACGCAAGGGAGTTTATTCTGAATCGCTTTATGCCTGAAACAGCCGACGTCGATGTGATGATTGGCTATCGCGCCGATGATTCTTATTTCTCCTTTGCGGAAGATTTTGTGAACAACACAATCTCTTTGCGAGACTTGAATATGGCAATGAAGCTCGGTACGCTGGGGGAACAGGTTGTGCTGCTTTCAGAGCGCTCCTTTGAGCGCATTAAATTTATCGGATACGAAGTCGCCGACTATCGGGAATATTACTTTAAGCGAGCCGAACGGGACCAAAGCGCACGAACTGCTTACGCAAGCCATAAAAAAGACCTGCACCAACTCATGAACGATATTTTTGTTCTGGATATTATAAGGGAGGATATGAAAAATGACGACCCACGCCTACAGTCAGTTATATTTGAGTAAGGCTTCCCGTGCTGTCGGTAATATGCTCCATGACGCGGTAGTCGGGTTCGGAATGGACGGCGAAGACTTTCTGAAACGCTTTATTCAATCCGATATCGCGGAGGAAATTGAAAGCGGCAATCCCAAATACATTGCAGGCAAAAGCGGATTGGAGCTTTTCTTAGAGGTCATGGAAAAGACTACCGGCAAAGTCTACGATACAAACCTTATCGAAAGCTACGAAAGAAGCCCTGTTTATTGGGTAGGATGGATGCTGACCCATTA
>ERZ1643251.3891-NODE-3891-length-13428-cov-18.012114_pt1 | contig 13428 bp, 19 predicted proteins | sample MGYA00579261_ERZ1643251 | MGnify/ENA primary metagenome ERZ1643251 (study PRJEB29033, sample SAMEA4952267) | chicken gut metagenome | biome: Broiler Chicken; feature: Gastrointestinal Tract; material: Caecum | place: Ireland | collected 2018 | study: Broiler... | reverse complement strand
TATATAACTTAGCACAAGATGATATGGTTGCATTAAGAGTTGTTATGAGACTTGGTTGGGAAATACCGAATCCAATTAATTCATTACAACCAGACGAGTCTGTAAGATTCCCATTTGCTGTTATTTTACCTGGCTCTTACACAGAAGACAGAATAGATGTAACAATAAACGTTAAAGACCAAGACTCAACAAACTTAAAAGGTGCTAAAGTTAACTTCAATGGACAAGTCAAAACAACTAATGCAAGTGGTAATGCTGTATTTAAAGCAAATAAAAATTCTACTGGATTATATAGAGTAACAGCAGAAGATATGAAAAGAGATGTTATTGGTTCTGTAGAGGTTGCTGTGGCTGCTAAGACTGAAAACGTTGTTATTAACGTAAAAAAAAAGTCGGAGTAGACCCAGAAATAACTGGACTAACAATAACACCAACATCAGGTTTACAAGAAGGTAATGCTAATGTAAATGCTGATGCAGTAGTTGCTACATTATCTGCAACAGGTGGTACAAGCCCATTTACTTATGCATTAGAAGCTGACGAAACAAACGGAGTAGACAATGCTTCATTTAAGATTGATGGAGCTAATGTAAAAGTAAATACGACACCTTTAACAAATAAAGATTATAAAATAAATGTAAAAGTAACCGATAGTAAAGGTAAAACATTTACAAACCATGCGACAATAAGTGTAGCAGCTGCAGGATAGGAGGAAATAAGGCATGTTAACTTACTTAAAAGATGAAAATGAATATAAATCAATATTAGGTACAGATAACGTGCCTAAAGATTTCAAAAATTTAAACATAGAAGCAAGTAACTATATCAACTATAAGACTTTTGGAAGAATTGATGAAAACAACCTTCCAGAGCAAGTAAAATATGTTACTTGCTTAATTATTAATTTGCAAAATGAAGAAAATACAAAACTATCCGAAATAGGAAATCTAAAATCACAAAATATTGAAGGCTGGTCAGAGAGTTATTCTGCACCAGAAGAAATAAAGTCTGATTATGAGGAAAAGAAGTATGCTACATTAAAGAAATATCTTTGGAATGTTATAGGAACTGACGGAAATCCACTTTTGCATTGTGGGGTGTGCTAGTTATGAATGATAGATTTTTCATACATCAAATAACGATATATCACACAACAGATGATGAGAATTTCACGAGGTTGCCTTTTGATAAGGTTTATTTTCGTCATAATAAAAAGACTAATCTAGTCGACAAAGGTCTTGAAAAAGGAAGTACAGGCTCCATTACAATACCTACTAAAGAAAAGCTTGATATTTCTACTAATGATTATGTGGTAGAAGGAATTGTAGAAAATAAGTTTGATTTGTCTGCTCTGCAAGAAAAATATCAAGTCTTTAAAGTGGTAAGTGTAGACGACAACCGAAAAGGAAATCTACAACACTATAAAATAGGAGTTACAGAGTAATGGCTAGTGGATTTACAGTAAAAATAAAAATGAACCCAACAAATAAAATATTAAAAGATCATGGTTTAAATGAAGATGGTAGAGTAACAAAGTTTTTAAGAGATGATGCAGATAGGCTAATGAATCCGTTTGTGCCAATGGACAACGGAATGCTTAGAAGGAATAAAACATATCCCAAAAACAATGAAATAAAGTATACAAGCCCTTATGCTAAGTATCAGTATTATGGCAAATTAATGCTTGCTAAAAATGGCAGTGCATGGGCTAAACTGGGAGAAAAGAAGGTTTTAACCTCTAAAAAATTAAAATACCATACCTCTGGAACAGGCTCAAAATGGAATGAACTTATGATGCAAAGAAGAAAGAACGACCTTGTGAAAGACGTAGAAAACTATATTAAATCAGGAGGCTAAAATGGAAGAAAAATCAAAAATAGAATTAATTAAAGAGTTTATAGAAACTTGTCCATATCTAAAAAATGGGAAAGTAAATGTAGACTATATAAAAGATAAACCGCAAAGCTATTCTATAGATGAAACACCAGCAACAACAGTTTTAATTCAATATCCCGATGGTGGTAGCAGAAATCAAATATTGTTTGATTTTTCTATACAGGCTAATTTTAGCGTTTTAGAAAATATAAAAAACTCAAAATTTTGTGATGATTTTACAAAATGGATAAAAGAACAAGATAAAATAGGAAACTTGCCAAAGATAGAACGGTATTTGCTGGATTAAGTGTTTAGGGAGAGGTACAATACTTCAAACTACTGAAACGACAGCAATATACGTTATACCTATGCAAGTTGTATATGATGAAGACTTTTAAGTCTTCTATTTTTTATATAAGGAGGAAACACAATGTCTAATACAGAACAATTAGTAAAAAGAAGTGGCAAAGTTGCTTTTATGGATGTTTCTACAACATCTATTGCCAATTTTTTAAGAATGACTAAATTTACTGAAATATCTAAGTCTAAAAATCCAACAGAGTATTCTAGAACATATGTAGATGAAGATGGAGAAGTAACAGATGTAACAGGTTATTCAGAAGAAATTTCGTACGCCTTTGATTTATATAAAGGTAACTTAGTACATCAAAAATTAGTAAATATAACAGATAACGAATTAACAGGAAATGACGCTTTAGTAAAGATCTTACAAGTAGATTTTAGCAAACCTGTTGGAAGCGGATACGAAGCAAGATTAAGAACATATTCTGTTGTACCAGATACAGAAGGAGACGCTACAGAAGCGTATACTTACTCTGGAGCATTTAGAAAAAATAGTAATATGACTATTGGTGTAGCAACAATGAGCGAAAATAATACAAAAGCTACATTTGTTGCACAACAAGAAGTAGCAGAATATCCAGTTAGCTTTGTAGTAAAAAATAGTACAGATGAAACTCCTGTCGAAGGTGCAAAAGTTACAGTTGATGGAGTATCATATTTAACAGATGCTACAGGTATTGCAGTAGTATTGCTTGATGCAGAAGCTTATAGTAATATAACTGTAGAAAAAGAAGGTTACACAACACAAAGTACTGTGTCTGTAACAGTAACAAATAAAGCAGTATTAAAAGAAGTTGAATTAGTAGAGGCAGCTTAAGCCTCTACTCTAATTTTATGGAGGAAATTATGAAATTAAAAGATATTGAAGTAGATTTTAGTTTTACTGATGCTGACGATCTGGAAAGATTTGAAAATGAAGCTAAAAAAGTAAAAGAAAAAGCAGAAAATTATAAGAAAGAAGAAATGAGCATGTCAGATGCCATTAGAGAAGAATGTAAAATTATAGAAGATTTCTTCGACGGAGTTTTTGGAGAAAAAACATCAGAAAAACTATTTAAAGGGAAAAAAGATTTAAAAGAACATATAGATGTTTTTACGGATATTGTTAATGAAAAAGTAAAACAAACAGAAGGATTTAAAAATATGTATGACAATATAGAATATCGTTCAAAATACATGCCAAATCGTGAACAAAGAAGATATAACAAATTCAAAGGTAGAAAATAATGTATTATAATTTATTATTGAATAGATTACCAATTTATACTCCACATAAATTAAAAATAAGAACGGATTTTAGAGAAAGTATAAAATTTGAACTATTAATGCAAGACAATTCAATCAAAGAAAGAGATAAATTAATGCTTGCACTTAATTTATATTACTACGATACTGGTCAGATTAACGATATTCAAGTTGCAGTAGATGATTTATTATGGTTCTATAAAGGTGGAAAAATAAAAGAAGAAAATGTCGACGAAAAAGCCAAAAAAGATAATAATAGAGAAAAGCAAATTTATAGCTATGAATTTGATGCAGAATACATATATAGTGCCTTTTTAGAACAGTATAATATAGATTTGAATAGTATTAAATATTTACATTGGTGGAAATTTAAAGCATTGTTTAGTAGTTTAAATGAAAATACACAATTTGCTAAAATCATGGGATATAGAAGCATGAATACATCTAAAATAAAAGATAAAGACATGAAGAAACATTATGAAAAAATGAAAAAAATATATGCGCTTCCTGATATGCGAACGGAAGAACAGAAAGAAAATGATTTTGCAGAAGCTTTTTCATAAAAATTAACAAAATGGTTGAAAAATGACGAATATTGTATTATACTCTTTTTAGTAAAATAAAAGGAGGATTATCATGTATTGCAATAAGTGTGGAAGTTGGGTGGATTCTGAACAAAGATTTTGCAACAAATGTGGTCATAATTTAGAAAAAAAACAAGTAACCAATAATAATGGCATTAAATGTCCTAACTGTGGAAGTGGAAATATAGTTTTTACTCCAATCACTACTACTAGCACTAGCACTGAAGGAAAAACAAAAGGATTTGGAACTGGAAAGTCATGTTTAGGTTTTATTCTTTTTGGTTGGATTGGAATTTTATGTGGATTATGCGGGATGGGAAAAGGAAAAAGCAAAACAACAACACAAACAAATACAAAGGTAGTTAGAGTATGTCAAAATTGTGGTTTCCGTTTTTAAAGGCTTTTAATAAAATTGGAGAAATAAGTGGTTGTCATCAAATTCCAGAAAGATGTTTCAAAATAAAAGGATATATTTTTCCACTGTGCGCAAGATGTACAGGAGTAGCAGCAGGACAAATTCTTTGTGTGATATTATTAATATTTAATATAAAGATAAATTTAATTACAGCTATATTGTTTCTTTTAATTATGGGATTTGATTGGTTTATTCAATATGTTAAAGTTTTAGAATCAAATAACATGAGAAGATTTATAACTGGCATATTAGGGGGATTTGCAGTCATAACTATATATTATTATATAGCAATAAAACTATTAGAATTATTAAAAATTTTTTGAGTTAAACGTAATCTATGTTTAACTCTTTTTTATAAGAAAGGAAATATGAAAACATGGTATAAATGTCCTTATTGCAATAAAAAACTTATAAAATATGAACAAGGTGCTTATTCAAAAGGCATCTTTTTATTATGCAAAAAATGTGGACAAGAAATAGAAATAAAAGTAAATAATAAGTCGTTAAACTGAGCCTTGTGAGCCTGACTAGAAAGGAAAAAACTATGTCAGATGGTTCAGTTACGTTAGATACTAATTTAAACACAAGTGGTGTAGAAAAAGGGATAAACAAACTTAAAGGCGGTTTTTCTAAAATTGGAAGCGTCGCCAAAACAGCGTTTCAAGGAACAGCTGTAGCAGTAGGAGCAGTATCATCTGCACTTTTAGCAGGAGTGACAGCAGGAACTAAATATAATGCAACAATAGAACAATACACTACTTCGTTTGAAGTGATGACTGGAAGTGCAGAAAAAGCAACAGAAGTAGTAGAAAAGTTAAAAAAATTAGGTGCAGAAACACCTTTTGAAATGACAGACTTAGCAGAAACTACACAACTCTTGATGAATTATGGATTAACAGCAGATGATGCAATATCTAAAATGCAAATGCTTGGCGACATTTCTCAAGGCTCAGCAGACAAAATGAATAGAATAGCTATGGCATACGGACAAATGAGTTCTGCAGGAAAAGTTTCACTTGAAGACATAAAGCAAATGATTGAGGCAGGTTTTAATCCACTTCAAGAAATTTCACAAACAACTGGTGAAAGTATGGCTAGTCTATATGACAGAATAAGTAAAGGAACTATATCAATTGATGAGATTACTGCATCAATGGAACGTTCAACGAGTGCTGGTGGTAAATATTTTCAATCAATGGAGAAACAATCTCAAACAATTAATGGACAGTTATCGACATTAAAAGATAATGCAAGTCAATTATTGGGAACATTGTCTGAAGGATTTAGTACAACTTTAAGTAGTCAAATATTACCGCTTTTGAATGAAATGGTTGGAAGCCTGCAACAGGCATTTGAAACAGAAGGAATAGAAGGATTTGCAGAAAAATTAGGAGAAGTAATAGGAAATCTTTCATTAAAAATATCAGAAGCAATGCCACAAATTGTAGATATTGGCGTTAAAGTAGTTCAAAGCCTTATTACAGGTATACAAAACAATTTACCTCAAATAATACAATCTGGTGTTACAGTTATTCAAACATTACTTCAAGCCTTTTTTGAAATGTTACCACAAATACTACAAATGGGAATTACTATGCTAACAGAATTAATAAAAGGAATAGCACAAATGCTTCCCGAATTAATTCCAATGGCAATTAATTGTATTATTACCTTAGTAGAAACATTATTAGATAACATAGATATGATTATTGATGCAGGTATAGAATTAATTATTGCTTTAATAGAAGGAATATTCAATGCTTTACCTGATTTGATTGCTAGATTGCCAGAACTAATTGTGAAAATAGCTACTAAATTAATTGAACTCATAGTTGTTAAAATTCCACAGGTAGCTGTTAAGTTAGTACAGTCTTTAATAGAAGGTTTGTTCAGTTATTGGAATAAAATGCTGTCAAAAATAAAAGAATTTTTTAAAGGAACAATTTTTGAAGGTCTTGTAAATAAAGTAACAGACATGGCAAAGGCTGGACTTGAATTAGTACAAGGTTTATGGAACGGCATTAAAGATGCTGCCAGCTGGCTTTGGAATAAAGTTTCTGGTTGGTGCAATGATTTATTAAATAATATTAAATCATTTTTTGGTATTCATTCTCCGTCAAAACTTTTTGAAGATGAAATTGGTGTAATGCTTGGAGAAGGTATTGGAAAAGGATTTGATGAAAGTTTAGATTCTGTTTACAGAGAAATGAAAAAAGCAGTCGAACATGAAAATGCTAAATTAACAGCACATTTAACAAATTCTCAACAAATTAAAGTACAGAATGAAGACAATAGACAAGCAACATTAAAGAGCATAGATGATAATAAAGAAATAGTAATTAATACAACAACAAAACTAGACAGTAAGGTATTGGCAAGGGGAACCAACAAAGTAAATGCAAGACAAAAGTTAGCTTATGGATACTAGGAGGCGAAAATGGATTTATTAAAGCATGGAGAGTTCGCTTTTAAGAACATATTAAGTGGAGGATATAATATAATAGAAGATGAACCAGATGTGATAAACGAAGTAACAATGGCAGATGGAACTATTAAGAGAAATTATGGACCTATGCCAAAAACACACATTACAGTTACATTTGGACAATTAAATAAAGACACATACAAAGAATATATATCTCATTTTTCAAAGAATGAGGATATGTATTCTTATTTTTCGCCCAAACAACAAAAAATACTTACAAAAAAGTTTTTCGTAACATTTCCAGAGACTGCTGTTTTGTCTACTACAAAAAATCACAGATATGATGAATTTGAAGTTGAGCTTAAACAATGTGGGGAGGTGTCTGAATGATAGAGGTTACAGACACTATAAAGAAAGCTTACGAAGAAAGTACAACACAATACGACAAGATTATTTTAGATAATGAAGAATACTTTATAGACAATGTGCAATATTGCGATGATTGCTATTTAGATGGAAACATATTTGGTACAGCAATAGCAAGAACGTTAGATTTTGAAATAGAAAATATCGTAGACTTAGAGGAAAAAGAATTTGAATATCTTACAGGAGTAAAAACAGAAAATGGTATTGAATGGATTAGTTTAGGAAATTTTATAACGCAAGAAGCGGATCCAGATGAGTTAGGAAATGTTATTACTGTAAGCGCAATGGACTACATGCTTAAATCAAACGTAGAATACAAAACAGAACTTGATTATGGTAGTGGAACAGTAACTATTTTACAGGTTCTACAAGAAGCATGTACCCTAGCTGGACTTGTATTAGCAACTACAGATTTTGCAAATTCAACTTTTATTGTAGACAGCAATCAGTTTAGTGAGGGGTCATTGATACGACAAGTATTTCAAGCAGTTGCACAGATTAGCGGTACTTTTGCAAAAATTAGAAGTGATAATAAATTATATTTTATAACCCCAAAAAGAACAGGACTAACAGTAAGAGAAGTACACACAATGAAAGTAAAAGATTTAGATAAACTCAAAGTAGCAAAGCTAGTAGGTTGTAAAAATAAAATTAAACCTAATGATTATTCAGAATTAACTTTAAAAAGAAATACTCATCCGATAAATTTAGTAAGTTTAGGAATGAGTGATGTTGAGGGCGAGAATGTAGTTTTAAGAGATGAAGAAAGCATTGAAGAAGATGGAGAAAATAGTTTAGTTATAAATGATAATCCGTTCGCATATACGCAATCAAAGAGGGAGCAGTTAATCACTGCTTTTTTTAATGTAGTAAAAGGTTTTAAATATACATCTTTTGAAATAATAGGACAGTCAAAACCTTACTATGAAACAGGTGACGAAGTAATAGTTGTAGATACAGATGGTACTTATTGCTACTCATTCTTGTTTAGATTTAATTATAAAAGTAGAAATGGACTAGAGAGTGAAATGTCTGCTCCGTCAATAATTAAAGCAACAGTTGCTTATCAAAATGTTTTAAGTGCAGAAGAAATCGCCAAAAGAACAGAGTTAATTGTTGATAAACAAGAACAAACAATAACTGGAATTATAGAAAGTCAAGGAGAATTTGAAAATCAACTAACTCAAGTAGAACAAAGTATAGACTCTATTTCACAGAGTGTTCAAGATGTAACCGACTATAAAAGAGAAGTTGAAGGTATAACTCAAATACATTTAGAAGACGCAGGAGCAACAGATGTACTTGAACTAGAGATAAGAGGAAATAAAACTTACGAATGTAATTTATATCCGGGAGAGAATGTATTTCCAAGTGAAGATTTATATCCTAATCAGGAGGTGATTTGATGCAATATAAGATTATAGTAGATAAACAATCTAAAACTAATCCTTCTAGTGAGAAAAAAGAATACATAATAGATATAGAAGAATTAAGAGTCAAGGGCAACGTATATGACAGCTTAAATATAGAAATGGACAAAACATATGTAACAAGAAGATTATCATTAAGCGAATATGGAGTATTAAGTGTACTAGATACGCCAGTCATTGAAGAACTCACAGACGTAGATATAGAGCTTTTTGAAGGAGACAACTATATTTATTTATTAGACATGGAAGGAAATCATTTCTATGCAGAGTATGTTTTAAAGAATGATTTTACGAATATTTTCACAAATAAAGCAGAGCTAAATAGTGCAATTAATCAAACGGCACGAAGTGTTGAAATATCTGTTAACCAGAAACTAGAAAACTATTCTACAACAGAAGAAATGAACGCTGCTATAACAGCAAAAGCAGATGAGATAAATTTAGAAGTATCTAAAAAAGTAGATGACGAAGAATTAACTGGAGCAAATATCACTTTAAGAATAAACGAAGATACAAGCGAAACTACAATAAATGCAGATAAGATTAGCCTTAGAGGAAAAGAAATTAATTTAACAGGCGATGATATAAATATCTCAAGTACTAATTTTAATGTAGACAAGAATGGAAACATAGAGTGTCAAAATATTGACATTAAAAGTGGAAAGATAAAGTTGGAGTCTGGAAATACTAGTAATCCAAATTTTCAAATAGGTGGACAAAATGGAGTTTTTATAACAGGTAATTATTTTTCAATGGGTGAAAATTCTCTTGGTTCTAATTTTATAGAAATTGGAGCATCTTCGTATGAAAATCCAATAATAGGATTGCATTCTTCAAGTAGTTATACAGAGGTTCTTGCTTCAGGAATAACAACTCCAAAACTTACTCAAACTTCATTGGAAAGTATAAAAAAGAATATAAATAAATTTAACAAAAATGCAACAGAGATAGTAAACAATTCAGACATATATGAATACAACTTAAAATCAGATAAAGATACAGACAAAAAACTAATAGGATTTATTATTGGAGAAAACTATAAAACACCTAGTGAAGTCATATCAAAAGAAGGACAAGCAGTAGAGCTATATTCTGCAATAGGAATACTATGGAAAGCAGTTCAAGAGATGTCAGAAGAAATAAAACAATTGAAGGAGGTACAACATGACTAAAATACCTTTTCAAGACGGAACAAAAACACAGGAAGCATATGTGACAATTGATGGGCAAAATCACAATGTAACACCAGCTGTATGGAGTGGTACTACACCATTAAAAGCACAGAACTTAAATTTAATGCAAGACAATATAGAAGACGCAATTGAAGAAGTAAAAGCTGTTGCGACTACGACATCAAACGGACTAATGTCAAAAGAAGATAAAACGAAATTAGATAGTCTAGAAAAGACTCAGGACTCTGGTTGGCAAAATCTTGGCTACGGAAGCGGTTATCAGAGTCCTGGTTTTGGCTTTGCCCCACAATATAGAAAAATAGGAAATCAAGTGTTTCTACGTGGAACTTCTCAAATCAGTTCAGGAAATTTACCAACTTCTGGAGCTGTAAGTCCTTTCGGTGTTCTACCAGCAGGATACAGACCAAGCCAAGTAGTATATTTTGTAGGAAAATCAGATGGAGCACAATACATAACAGGACAAGTCAATCCTGGAGGAACAATATCAATCAATCCAGGCTCTGGAACAAAAGCATGGGTTAGCTTAGATAACATCAACTTTTTTATAGATTAGAGGTGAAAGCATGTCATTATTAACGGATTTTTTAAAATTATTTAAGTGGGACACAACAAGTGAAACAGATTTAGATGAAGAATTTGATATAGACGCAGCGATGAATGAGAACTGGGATAAAATAGATGCTAAAGCAAAAGAGCATGATGATAGCATAAACACACTAGAAGACGTGCAAGCAGAACAAGACTCGCTCATTCAAAAGCTTAAAGACAACATGATAAACCTTACTACCGAAGAAGACACATCACTTTACGTAAATGATGCAGGCACACCGCCAGCAAGTTTGCAGATAAGGGGAAATCATAGGCAAGAAGTGCAAGAGGGGACAGATAATTTAGCTGTTCTGACGGAAGGCACTATAGAAGAAAATGGATTAACAGTTAATATACAAAATGGTGAAGCTACGATGTCGGGAACAAATACAGCTAGTTCTACTACAAGCATAAAGATAGGTACAGCTTATTTATATGCAGGGCAAACTTATTATCAGATAAAAACAGGTAGCCAATCTAGTTTTGGAGCACGTATACAGAATAGCAACGGTGTACAACATTGGTTTAGTAATACAGAGTCATCATTTATATGTGAAACAACGGAAGAATGGGACGTTTATGCAAGTGCTGGAGCTAGTCAAACAGTAAATGCGACTTTTAAGGTTATGCTATCTAAAACATCAGGAGCCGAATGGGTACAAGGTAAGAAGACAATTCCTTCACTAGAATATCCTAGTGAGATTGAGACAGTCAAAGATGAAGTGAATGTAGTTGTGTCAAATAAAAATCTATATAAAATAACAATTTCAGATAATAATTATAATGGAATAAAACTTACAGTAAATAAAGAAAAAGGTTATTTATCTGCGACAGGAACATCAACAGGATATTCTCACCCAATAGGGACAGTGATATTAAAGCCAGGAGATTATGTATTTTCAGGAGGACCTCAGAATGGAGATTGGAACAAACAGCGTTTATCAATATATGTAAAAAATTCAGAAGGAACTTTTGAAAATGTAACTACTATTTATAAAGATACTACGTATTCAGTTCACTTAGACGAAGAAACAGAGTATAGGTTAAATTACGTTATTCCTTCATCAATAACTGTAACAGACGAAAAAATATATCCACAAGTCGAAAAAGGTACAGTCGCAACAGATTTCATAAAGCACGAAGAAGTAAAAAAGACTTTAGACATTCAGCAAGAAATGCTTAAAGGAGACTATTTCAATTTAGAGAACGAAAAAGAAGTTCTTGGATATGAAAAAAAGAACATGAGTGAAATTGATTGGGTGGTTAGTAGTAATCAGTTACAAGAAAAAACATATTGCTTCATGGTCATGTATTCTGTTGCTGGTTTATCATCAACAGAGATTAATTGTTTTTCAAACTGTTTTAAAAGCTTAACGGGAAGTTATTTATTTGCAAACGATGAAGAAGGAATTGCACAATCGTCAACGCAAATTTTATGTAGAATTAGTAAAGAAAAGGTAGCAGACTTAAATGCATTCAAAGCACTTCTAGCAGAAAAGAACGCAGTTGTTTATGTAAAAAATCCTACGCAGTTAGATTTAACAGAAACACAAAAAGAAGTTTTAAATCAACTACAAAATCTAGATTTATTTAAGGGCATAAACAACATCTACACCGAAGAAGGCATTGCACTGATACAGTTAGATTATAGTGCAGATACAAAACAAACAGTAGACTCATTAAACGATAGAATAACAGCTTTAGAACAGCAGTTAAATTCAACAGGAAACGAGGGCTAGCACATGGAAAAACGAGACAAAGTAATGACGATAGGGTTAATTTTAATACTAATTTTTATAACAATAAACATATTTTCAACAATACATACAATGTCTGATTATGAACAAAGAAAGCAGTCAGGAAATGAAAGATGGCAGCAAGTAGAAAATAGAATTTTACAGACAGAAGAAAAAGTACAACAGTTAGAGGAGGAGATTGAAGCATGGAAACACTAACACAAATTGGTCAAATGCTAGGAACATATGGAGTAAGTGCAATAATAGTTATTATATTTTTGTGGGATTACATAGCAAATAAAAAGAAAAACGTAGAAAATCAAGAAACTATTAAAACTACTTTAGCAGTGGTAAAAGAAAGTACGACAACAATCTCTAACTGTCTAATCGAAATGCAACAAACTAACTTAAACACTGCAAAATCTTTAGAATTATTACAAAAACAAATGGAAAGCACAGATAAAAAAGTGGACAAGATTTTGGAAGGAAGGAGGAACACATAATGGAAATTACATATGTAGTAGTAATAGCAATTATTGCTTATACTTTTGGTGCAATAACAAAGATTTTTATTGATAGCATACCTAATAAATACATACCAATTCAAAACGTTGTCATTGGACTAATTAGTGGATTAATATGCTATTTTACAGGCATTGAGCCAAACTTTTTACAAGCTATCGTACTATGTTTAGTAGCTTGCATGGGTGCAGGTGGCGTAGCAGATTTAATTAATATAAACAAGGAGGAATAAATTATGATAAAAGGAATAGATGTATCAGGTTATCAAGGAAATATAGATTGGAAAAAAGTAAAAGCAGCAGGAATAAAATTTGCTATTATAAAATTTGGAAATATCTATGATACAGATACGAATGATATTGATAGTAAATTTGAGATTAATTATAAAAATGCAAAAGCAAATGGATTAAAAGTAGGAATATTTTTCTACAATTATTGTAATGAAATGAGTAATCTAAAAAAAGGATTAGAATGGTTTTTTGAAAAAATAAAAGATAAAAAATTAGATTTACCTATTTATATTGATATGGAAGACAAATCAATAGCAGTTGAGACAGTGGAAACATTAACAAATCAATGCAATGAATTTGCTAAATTAGTAAAACAAAAAGGTTACAGAGCAGGAG
>ERZ1643251.3885-NODE-3885-length-13437-cov-6.860410_pt1 | contig 13437 bp, 14 predicted proteins | sample MGYA00579261_ERZ1643251 | MGnify/ENA primary metagenome ERZ1643251 (study PRJEB29033, sample SAMEA4952267) | chicken gut metagenome | biome: Broiler Chicken; feature: Gastrointestinal Tract; material: Caecum | place: Ireland | collected 2018 | study: Broiler... | reverse complement strand
GGCCCGTCTCGCCGGTGACGCCCTGTATACCCTGCTCCCCCTGTGGCCCTGTCGGTCCTATATCCCCCTGCGGGCCGGTGGGCCCCGTTGGCCCCGTCTCGCCCTGTATGCCCTGTTCGCCCTGCGGGCCCGTGGGGCCGGTGGGGCCAATCTCGCCCTGCGGCCCCGGTACAGTGGAGTCAGCACCCTTGGGGCCTGTCGGCCCGGTAGGCCCGGTCGGGCCCGTCGGCCCCGGCACAGTGCTCGGCTCACCCTGTATGCCCTGCGGGCCTGTAGGGCCGGTCGGCCCTGTAGGCCCCGGAACTGTCGAATCCGCACCCGTGGGGCCCGTTGGCCCCGTGGGGCCGGTCGGGCCTATTTCTCCCTGCAACCCGATAGGCCCCTGTGCGCCGGTTTCCCCTTGAGGGCCCGTAGGCCCCTGCGGCCCCTGGGGGCCGGTCGGACCCTCTGGCAACCCGAACTCCAGATGTACCACTCCGCCCACAGAAGTCTTGTCCACTGAAGCTTCCTCCGCCGGGGCGGCGGATACCGTCAAGCTCTCGATGGCTTGCTGCGCCTGCTGCGCCTTCTCCGCCGCCTCCTGTGCCTCCTGCACCTGCGGGGACACAGAATTAACGGCGAAGCTCTTGATTAACGCGCCCGAGACGCTCATGGCGTCGCCCTGCTGCTCCATCACGAACAGCGAGGCGTCGTCCACGCTTGTCGCTGCCGGCAGTGCGCTTATTTGCTTATCGGTATCAGCCATCGTCCACCTCCACAAATTCAACGAACGGCTCCAAGAACGTCACGTCGTTCGCCGCCAGCCGTATGTTGTCGGAGAGCGCTATCTCTATCTTCCCGCACTCCGGCTCTACCTCCAGCGCCAATACATCCTCCAACGCCTTCAGCCCCTCCGGCTTCTTGAAAACTATCCGGCTGTGCTTCACTTCTCCGCCGTACTCCTTCATGATTTTCTCCCGCTCGCGGGTGAAAAAATCTATCTCGTTCTGAAGGAGTTTTATGTTCTTGCTCAGTTTGTACGCCGTTTTCAGCGGCAGCGAGGCCCCCGCCAGCTTTTCCAGCGCCGGCACGGCCTGGATGATGTCCCTTATGGTAGTTTTCATCTTTTCACCTCATGCGCTGAGCAGCCCGATTTTGTCGAGTATGCCCACAACGTTATTAAGTACATAGAGATAGTTGTTCGCGTTCGCGCCGCTGAATCCCTGGTTGTTGGATGTAGTGGACAGCCGCTGCAATATCGTCCCCGTAGCTCCCCAGAATCCAATAACGCAGTTCGCATCGATGCCGATATGCGCGTGCGCCTTGCCGATGTAGGCATGGCCCCAATACGATCCTGACGTGCCCAAATAGGAGGCGTCTCCCTGTGAGTTGAGGAGAGATGGATATAACTGTGTATCACGCGCTATTATGCAATTGGAGCTGCTTGCGCCCCCAAAATATATAGTCGCCGTCCGATTTGCGGTTACGGCGTTGGAAGAGTTACCGGCAGCCAATACCTGCCCGCACCAGTATAGCGCGGATGTGGTCGCCTCCAGTGTCCACGAAGAATTCCCGGAAAGCACAATAGAATCGCACCACAAATCGGACATATGGAAATTGCCCAATTTGCTGAGTGTCGTGCCCCACTCCCAAAACGTCGGGGCCGTTATTGTGCGCACTGCTCCGTCAGTCTGAATAATTAGTGAGCCTGTTGTTGAATTGGCGTATGGGCCTATTACAATCTTAGAGCCACGGACTTCTGTTGTGCCGCTTTCCCAGCTTGCGCCATCTGTACCAAGCCTTACAATTGCGTTGCTATAGGAGCCGCTGGAACTAACTATGGCGCGAGAGCCATCTTGCGTCCAAACTGTTTTTACGTATAACTCGTCTACGTCTATCCTGTCCGCAGAAATCATGCCCGTGGTAATATTGGCCCCGTTGATTTCTGTCTGCCCGGCTCCCGACAACGCGGAAAACGTAACGAATCCCGTGAACGTAATTTCTGCGCTGGAGAGCTGAGCGGAGCCGGCCATCAGCTTCAGCGTAGAGGACGTCTGGTCGTTGGACACAGACAGCGTGAGCGAATCCATCTTGAGGGATATTTCCGAAATCTGCGTCCCCAGTTCCTCGAAGTCCTCGTCGTAGCCCTCGACTTTGAGGTTAATGGAATCTACGGACATCGAAATGCTCGATATATTGTCCTCAGTCTCCTGCACACGGAGGTTGATACTGTCGAGCTGTATATCTATGCTCGATGACATTTCGTCCAGCTCGTTGGAAACTTGCAGCAGTATTTCCTCTGACGTCTTGGCAATGAGCGAGCGGGTCTCCGCCAAATCGTGATTGAACTGCGACACCTGCTTGGACACATACGGGTATTCGCTCTCTATTTCCTCCTGCCCCGGTGCGGATATGTCCATGGCCATCATGGCGTCGAAGGTTATTGCGGTCTGCACCGCCGTCGCCAGCACCCCGCCCACATTCACGGCGTCTCCCAGCTCCAAGGCCGGGTCGGCCAGCGCGTCCGTGGCCGTCATCGGCTGATACTGGAATCCCTCCACCTGGCTCAGCATGATGTTGGCCATCTCCTGCGTGCCGTATGGGCAGTCCACCTCCAGCACGCGCCCGGTCTCCGTGCCCGCCTGATAGACGTTGTTGTCGTCCACGAACACCCTCACCATCGTGATGGCCTCGAACTGCGGGGACACTGTCAGGCTCGCGGCCCGCTGGCCCACATAGATGGAGGTGTCCGTCCCCGTTCCAGTGCTCTCGCCCACAAGGATGCGGATACCGCCGAATGTGATAGCGTTGCCGTACTCGTCCACCAGATAGCTCGTGGTGTCCGGTATCTCGTATATGGGTACCATCCTCAGCTGCCCCAGGTCGGTCATTACCCAGTTTGCCGCGTGCGCCGCGGCTATGAATCGGAGGATGTCCCTCAGCGTCCAGTCGTTCGCGGGATAGTCCACCTGATACAAGGCGTTGAACTGCGTCCGGCTGTCTATGGTCACGCCCATAATGCCGGCTATCTCCGTCGCCGCCGCCTGCATGGACATGGGGAATTCCAGGCTCTGGTCGGGATACCACACCTGCTCGGCCTTGAGCATGTCGTCGAAGCCGTGGATGGTCAGCACATTCCCGTCCTGCGAGCGTGTGTCGATGTAGTACACGCCCTTCTGTATCCACTCCGACACCTGATTTCCCGCCACAAATCGGTAATAGGGTATGAGCTTCGCCATTTTTGGGATGGAGCCGGGGTCATAGAGCTGCAGGTCTATCTCGCCCGCCACCGCGCCGCCGGCCCCCAGCGTCCCCTCCGCGAACAGCCCCCCGGAGGTGGACAGGGACACGATTTTGTCCTGTCCGTAGTCCACCCCGGCGATGTTGATTTTCACCTCGGCATGGTGGCCGTCCGTCTCGAATATCTGGTTGTAGAGCGCGCTCGTGTCCTGCATATCACACCTCTACGATTGTGAGCGACACGCCGTTCATATAGGTCGTGTCGCCCTCGACGATTTTATTTACGTTGGTCAACCCCTCCACCCAGAAGGAGCGCGTTATCAGCCCCAGTTGGTTGTCCAGTATCTCCACCGTGGAGGGCTGTGTTATCGCCGCCGCCAGCTGCTGCAGACGGGTCTCCGGCATTTCCAGAAATGAGATGTTGAACTGCCTCTTGGGTATATACGTCCGCTGCTCCGTCCCGTCCAGCGTCACCACCGTCCGCGATTGCCGGCGTATCTCTATCTGCGTTATCCCCTCGCGGGCGACAAGCCCGGAGAAATCCACGTTGTTGATAACTACCTTAGCCTGCATACTGTCACCCCAGCGTCGGCGTCAAGCCGGAAGAACGGGCCGAATTGTTGATGGCGGTCTTGAGGTCGTTGAGCGTTGCCCTGTAGAGTTCGCGCCCGTTGATATAGAGGGGGACTTCTATTCTGTAGGTGCCCCCGGCAACGTTCTCCTGCGTAGTCTCCGGCACAGCCACCGTCCCCCGGTCTATGCTGGGGGTCACGGGGAAGGTCATCCCCCGCGTGATGTCCCGGCGGATGGCCCCATAGGCGGAGTCCCAGCCCTCGCCCACGCCGAGCGCCATGTTCTCGCCTATCCCGGCGAAAACTTTGGACGGCGACGCGATGCCCAGCAGGCTCTTGGCCACGTCGATAATGCCCGAGAAGAAGCCTTTGGCTTTGCCGCCTATCCAGCTTGCCATGCTGCTTATGCCTTCCCAGATTCCCTCGACTATGTTCTTGCCCACGTCTACGATGTTGCCCATCAGGTCCGTTATCCCCGTAACGATGGCTTCTATTATCTCAGGAAGTGCCCCCACCAGTTGTGGGATGGCGGAGATTATGCCCTCTATCAGGCTCAGCAGCAGATTCACGCCGGTTTCAACGATAGTCGGCAGATTCTCCGCCACGAATGTCGTAATGGCGGTTATCACCTGCGGCAGTGCCTCAATCAGTTGAGGTATGGAATTGATTATGCCATTCAGGATGGATTGGAGTATCTCCACGCCTTTTTGCAGAATGCTGGGCATATTTTCAGTGAAGAAATTTAAAATACCCTGGATTATCTGGGGCAGCCGCCCTATAAGCTCTGGAAGTCCCTGTTCTATGCCGGCAGCTAATTGCCGCAACATCTCCATGCCGGAGTTGAGCAGTTGTGGCAGCGCCTCGGATATGGATATCACGAGTTGTCCGATTATCTCCGCTCCCACGGCCAGCAGCTCAGGTATCGCCTCGATTATCCCCTGCGCCACGGCCAGGAGTATTTCGCTGCCCGTGGCCACCACATTAGGCAGCATTTCCCCCAGCGCCTGTATCATCTGTGTGATGGCGTCGGCGAATGCCTGGTCTGAGCCCTCCACGCCCGTCAACATCCCGTTGAACGCCGTCACGATGCTTTGCACGGCGGGAAGGAGCTGATTCGCCGCCTGGTTTTTCAAGTTGGCTATCGTAGTTCCCAGGCCGGCGAGCGAGTCCTGTAATTGCTTCTGGTTTTCGCGCGCCTCCATCAGCACGCCGTTGTTTTCTTCGAATATCCGGGCCGCTTCCTCATAGGTCGTGCCGAGGGTATTGAGTATCAGCTGATTCCGCGCGGCCTCGCTCCCGCAGGCCGCCAGCTGCTCGTTGAATTCCTCCTCAGATATGCCTGCCCAGTTGAGCGCATCCGCCAGCGTGCCCGTCACGGTCCCCACTTTGGCCGTTTCGTTGGCCGATTCTATCAGCGATTCGATAGGCAGCGAGTCACCGAACGTGCCATATACGCCGGTGGCTATCTCCGTCCACTTGATCATGTCCTGCTCGCTCATGGCGAGGGTCGCCAACAGCTGAGAGGCCTCGGTAGCCTGGTCGGTGTCGCCGAGTATCTTATAGAATTCCGTATATGCCTGCTGTGCGGTCTCCGGGCTGTAGCCCGCGGCCTCAAAGGCCGTGTTGAGCTTGCCCATCGCCGTGCGGTATTCCTCCGTGGATTCGTCCAGATTCCACAGGCTGGATACCATATCCGCAATGCCGCTCACAACTGCGGAGATGCCCTGCGCCACCAGATTCCCCGCCGCCACCGTGAGGGTGTCCAGGCCCTTGCTGGCCTTCGTCGCACTGTCGTCGATGTCGTCCAGCGCGTCCCCCATGTCGTCGGTGGCGTTTGCTGCCCCGTCCATTTCGCTCTCCACCTTTGAGAGCTGAGAGCGCATCTTGTTCAGGTCGGCGGTGGCGTTGTTCACGGCCTGGGCCCACTTGAGCGTCTTGGTGTCGCTCTCGCCGAATTTGGCCGTCGCCGCAGCAAGGCCCTTTTGCAGCTCAGATACCTTCTTTTCCTGCGCTTCCAGCTGCTTATTAAGCACCTGGGCCTGTTTCGCCAGGGATTCCTGGCTGTCGGCGTTGTCCTCAAATTCTGAGGTCACGGCCTTCATTTCGGAGCCCAGGGTCTTAAGCTGCTGGTTGATGTTGTTGAGCGCGTCGCGAAATTCTTTTTCCCCGTCTATCCCTATTTTCGGGCCGATATCAGTTGCCATTGTCTCACCTCAGATTCGGAGGGATTATGTCCTCGTCCGTCAGCGCGTGGGCCCACTCCATGCCCTCGCACTTGATTTGCTCGATTGCTATGTAGTCACGCAGCTCGCCTATGGGGATGTCCAGGGCCTCGGTGTAACTCAACCCTATCCGCATCCCATACCAGAGAAACCACTCCGGGCCTATTTGCCCGGAGTGGCCTCCGCGTTTTTTGAGTGCGCCTCCACTGTGGTGGCCTGTCCTGCGCTGATGGTCTCCGCGATTTTCCCTCGGAGGTTGGTGAGGTCGTCGATCCCCGCGATATCATAGAGGTCATCGGGGGATATCGAGGGCGCGTCGCCGCCGTTCAGCCGCGAATACCTGGCCCCGCCGTCTATCAGCTGGGCCAGAAGCCACACGGCCTCGTCCAGCGCCTCCACCGGCTTGTCCTTATTGAGCGCATCATATATGGCGTTCATGTCCCCGTATCTCTCCGCGCAGCTGCGCATCACTCGCGCGGAGAAGCAGAGGGTGTATTCCACTCCGTTCAGGGTCAGCTTTGCAGTCCTCATGTCGTTATGCTCAGGCGGTTTTTGATGTAGGCCTCCGCCTGGGCCTCAGTCGTGAAGGTGGCCTCGCGTTTCCACATGTGCTTTGCGCTGTCGTCCCTCATGATGGTAGCGGTCAGCTCGGGTACCTGCCACTCGATGGTCTCTCCTTGAGTCACAGCTGCGTCGGAGGGAATGGCGAACTGTATCTTGGTCAGCACGATAGCGCGCCACTTGTACTCGTTGAGGTGTTTCTTCTTGATGATGATGCCAAAGCCCAGGTAGGGGCTGGTCTGGTCGTCGTCGTAGATGAGCTCATTCACATCTTCGTCCGTTATACCCTCGATGGTGTCCAGCGCCTGCGAGGTCACGCCGAGGATAGCCGTCGCCACCTCGGGGGTCAGGTCGTCGGTCGACACGGTCAGCGTGCCGCCGGAGAAAGAAGTGTCATTTTCCGCGATGGTGTTGTCGGCATAGAGGGCGTTGTCCTCCGCCGCCTCTATCTCGATGTTGAGCTCCGTGGCCTTGCCGGCCACGCCGCCCTGCGCATATTTAACGGTCGTGCCCGTGTTGCTGTATACCGCGTAATACGGTTTGGATACGCCGATAGTAGCCATTGATTTCCTCCTATTTCATGAGTTTTTCGATTTCCCGGTCGAGTATCTCCTCCATGCGCTTTTCCGTCGCTTTCCGGCTCTTGTTCACCGCCGGGCGCACGAACGGATATTTCTGCTTCCATGAGGTGCCGGATTCTACGCCGCGAGCCACCAGCTGGTTAGGTTGCCCCTGCGGATAGGCCTTTGTTTTCGTGTTGTTGTAGCCGTCGAAGCCTATCTTCACGTTGTAGTATCCGTTGTCCTGCTGCATGGAGGAGATGCCGAAGCCATTGATAAGCCCCTGTTTCTGGGCGGATGTCACGCCGCCCGGGAGCGGTTTTTCTTCCGTGCCGTAGCCTCTAACGATGGGGAGGGACTGGATATTGCTCTTGATGGCGTCGGCCATGACTTTTGCGCCCTCGTATATGGCCGCGCCCGCTATCCGTTCGCTCTCCTGCCCCAGCCGGGAGAGCTTTTTTTCGTATTCTTCGAGTCCCTTGAATCGGATGTTGGCCATCACACCACCTCGAATACCCACTCGTAGTGCAATAATCCCGTGTCCTCCTCGTATTGCACGGAGTTGAGGTAATAAGCGGCTCCAATGCCCTCTAATGCAGCGGGGACAGCCTCGAAAAGGCTGTCCCCCTCGGTTTTTGTGAATAGGTCTATCGTGCCCTCGAAGCACCTCTCTGCGTGGATGTTGTTGGCGGCAAGGTCGTTGTCGCCATCCTCCGCCCACACGATGTAGGGCGGCGTGGTGCCGGGATAGGCGAAATAGTGATAGCAGCGCTCAGTCAGCGCCGCCAGCGCCTGTCGTAAGTTGTCCAGCATCTATGCCGTCATCCCTTTCGAGTGTGAGGTCAGTTACGGGCAGTCCGTCATCGTCCAGCACTTGCTGCACCTGCAGTATCCGATAGGCGTTGCCGTCCTGGTGCGAAAATGGGGCCAGCACCACCCGGTCGGTCGAGGGGCTCAGCTCATATGTCCGCTGCGCCCTCACCATAGCGTCCACGCGGCTGTCATGCTGCATGGCCGTATAGTAGCGCTGTATGCCGATGGTCCTGTCCGCGTAGTAGCTGCCCCATATCTGAGCGTACTTTAATACGGGCATGGAACCGGCGGGAGACGTATTTGTCCCCCGCCATACTGTCAGAGTCCCGCTATCAAGCATTGCCGCTCACCTTCTGCGAGAACAGCCGATTGTTGAGCGTCCAGCGCAACATTCGCGGCATCGGCTCGGTGGTGGCGCGCTTGCGCACAAGGTACGCCGCGTACATCTCCACCAACTGTCCGTCCTCGATGCTGTCGGTGAGGTCTATTCCCTCGCGGGTTATAAACTGCTGCGCTGCGCTTATACACTGCTGCAAATAGGCCGCGCGAGCCTCGCTCGGGAACATCTCGCCGAGGTCAACTTGCAGCATAGTCAATATCTCGGCGTTAGTCATATCAGGTGCCCGCGCCGGTCACGGTGACGGTGTAGACGCGGACGGCGTTACCCTGGGTCACGGTGACAGTGATAGTGTTGGACGCAGACGCGGTGAGCGTCGCAGTGCCGCCGTTGCGCACGTTCTTACCGTTAACGGCAATGGCGACCTTAGCGCCCGCCTGAGCCGGAGTGGCCTCAACCTTAGCGCTGTTGCTGGAGGCCGTGCCGCCGGTGTAGCTGTAAGTAGTCGGGGAGAAGGTCGGGCTAAGGGTCACGCCCGCGATGGTCAGGCCGGTAAGCTGGGCGTCGTTGGCAGTGTCAGCCGCGAAGTCCATAGTGGTGGTAACGGCGGTGTTGTTGATGTTGATAGCAACAAACGCGCCAGGGATTATCGGCTGGCCGTCCGCCCTCTGCTTGGCGCGGAACACGGTATTGTCCTGGAGGAACTGCACCTCATAGCTGGACTCAATCATGAGGCCGCTGCGCATAGCAAGGAGATACAGGTCGCCATAGCCGCCGACAATATCGCCGTCCGGCATGAACTCCAGTATATCCACGTCGCCGGTGATAATCGGCAGGACGCCAAATATATTCGCGGCGATATCGCCCGTGGCGGTGAAGGTAATAACCTTGCTGCGCAGGGTGGCGTAAGTCTTAGAGTTCATCGCCCAGAACATATTGCCGCGAGAGTAGCGGGTATAGGTCGCGCCGGTGGCCTGCATGAGTTCAGCCCAGAACTCCGCGCCGGTCACGCCCTCGCCGCCAATCTCAAGGATGTTGCTCTCGTGGAGGTCAACCCACTCGGGGGCAGTAGCGGGGTAATCGCTGGGCTTGGTAGTCTGAGCGAGGCGGGTGACAATGCCGAGAGGCATTTTGGACGCGCTGCCCTTGCCGTAGAGTATGGCCTTGTCCATAGCGTAGCCGATGGACTCAGACAGCATCTCGACAATCCATCCAGCGAGGTCTATGTCGTTATCATCCAGAAGCGAGTTGCAGATAGGCACATAGCCCGCAACCTTGTAGCCATCGAGAGTCACCTGATTGAACACAAAGTTCAGCTCGTTAATGGCCGCGCACATCTCAGTCCAGACGGCCTCGGGGACAGTGCCGGCGATAGTCTGGCGCGCCTGACCGTTGACGTAGCGGATACGCACGCGGTTCAGGAGCTTAGAGTAGCGGAACATGTTTTCCGCGATAAGGTCGAGGAAAACAACGGGGATGGTCAGCTCCGCGCCGGTTATAGCGCGGTTAGTACCCTTCATACTGCGCAGCTGAGCGAGGAAGCTCTTAACCTCTTCACGCTGTACAATGCCGCTCCTCATTTCCTCGGGCAGGGCGTCAAAAGCCCTGCGGCTCATGGGCAGGGCGCGGATGTTGATGGTGGTCTGCACCTTGTTATCAGTCCTTTCGATAGTATTTGATTTGGCCTCGCGTTTCGGTGCGTCCGCCTCTGCGGCGGCGAGGTCGGCTTCAAGCTGCTCTATCTCCGAGCTGAGGGCGGTGACAGCCTCGTCGTGCTCGGACTTGGCGGCTTCGTACTGGTCAATTTCCTCGGTCACGACGGACTGCTCGTCCTCGGTCTGCGCCTCGGCAATAGCCTGCTCCAGCTCCGCCTCGCGGGTCTGGAACTCGGCGTCTTGTTCGCGGAGTTTTTCAAGCTCCGCCCTTTTGAGGTCGATGGACCTGCGGAGCATCATGGTTTTAAGCATTACGTTTCTCCTTTCAGTCTCTTGAGCATTTCTGCGCGCCAGGCGGCGCGGCGCTTGGCCTTGGCGCCGGCGAGCGCCTCAGCCGCGGATCTGGCCTCAATGCTGGTCGCGGCATAGGCTGGGAATGTGCAGGGGCTCACCTCGTAGAGCGGGTCGACTTCTCGTATCAGGGTGTGATATACGCCGTCGTCATCCCACCACTCCTCCTGGCGCGCAATGTCGAAGCCAATAGAACAGCCCTCAACGTCGCCGCGGGCAACCCGGGCGTATGCGTTGAGGGCGTCTGTGTCGGCCTCATTAATTTCGATGGAGCCCCAGAGGCCGGTCTCATCCTCGCGGAGGGTGAGTGTGCTGTTGGCCGTGTTGCCGAGGACTATGCTGCTGTCATGATTCCACAGCGCCTTTGTGCCGCCTCCGTCGCTCAGGTAGCGGGCAAAGGCGCCGGGCGCTATGGTCTCAACCCAGCCGGCCCAGACTTCATACGGGCTGTTAAACACAGCAAAATAGCCCTCCAGAATGCGCCGGCCATCGTCGGCCTCGCGGGTTTGCATGTCGGTCATGCGGATATATCTGCGTTCCATTTACTCACCTCCTCCCGTGAGTTTGGCTTGGTCGCCGAGCCTGTCGGCGGGTATGTAGTTTTCAAGGGCCAGCAGCTCGTCCATATCAGCGTCAGGCGGCAGCCCCGCCCAGTCGCGCCACTCGTTGCGGCGCATTGCCATACGGTCAACCATCTCAGCGCCAGCAGAAACAATCTCAGGCAGCGAGTAATTGTAAAGGCTCCGGGGGTTGAACCTGAGATACAAGTCGGGGGAATACAGGAGCTTTTTGGTCATCTCCTGCTCTATCAGCTTGGCCAGCGGCATGATGGTGGAGTTTATGAAGTTGTTCCAGGCGTCCCGCTGGAAATCCCCCACGCCCAGCACGAACGGCGGCACGCCGAGGATGCTGGCCACCGTCCGCTTGTCCAGTGTCATCATGTCGGAGAGGGCGAGGTCGGAGAGGGACAGAGGTTTCACCTGCTCCACCGAGAACTGCTCCGCTGGTATCAGCCAGGGCTCGCCCGCCTGCGCCGTGTTGATGTAGCTGTCAAGGAGCTTCTGCCGTCCTTCCGGGGAGGAGAATTCATCGGTCAGCGCGTCAACCTTGACTATCAGACTGGGCTTCCACTTACTTTCCATGAATCCCTTCTCGGTTTTCATGCCCTGCTTGAGGTTGTTGGCCACGTCCGCCAGGGACACCCGGTATCCCGTGCCCAGCCACGGATAATAGCTGTCGGGGTTGAGGACGAAGTGCAATACGCGGTCGGGATCGTATGCCTTTCCGCCGATATATACGCGATATCCCCAGTCGCCCGCCGGCGTGAAGCTCACCAGCGCCGCCGGTATGGGCACGAGGTCGCGTATATATCCGGCCCGGGTGTTCGGCCACACCACACAGTTCCCGTTGCCCTCCAGGAACAACGTGCGGACTATCCACGAAATGAACGTGGCCCGCGTCATCGTAGAGCACGGGTCGATGTCGAGTTTCCGGGACAGCTCGTCCCTCACGCGCTCGTCCCCGTGGTCCGTGTTGCGCATCAGGTGCAGCGTCATCGACGCTATCAGCCGCGCTATGGCGTCCACGCCCGCTGCTATCTCCGGGTTGTGCGCGAGGTTGGTGTATCCCTGGCAACACAGCGTGTCCCAGGCCTCTGGGGCACAAAGAAAGGCCGCGCTCCGTTTCTGGGGCTCGGCCCTGGCCTTCTGTCTGCGATTCTTGCTCATTTCTCGCCCCACCACTCCTTTCCTTTTTTCTGCCGCTCAAGGTTTTCCAAATAGCGGATACAAGCGAAAACCGAAGCGTCGAACAGGTCGATTCGATGCTCCGGCTGTACCTTGTCGTATTGGATCGCGTCGTCGGTTTTTTCTACAGCCCGGACATTTTCTACGCAGTACTCATATGCCTCTGAATGGAGGTAATAGAGGTTTCCGTCCTTCGCCGCCACTTCGATGTGTCTGAATCCCTCGGACTTCTTGTAATAGTACTGCGGTTGGTCGATTATCTTGAATCCCGCTTCTTTCATACCGATGAAATACTCCCGGCAGAATTTCCGGTCGTGGCCAACTTGCCGAATCTTGAAGCCCCGCTTGCGCATATCCACAAACCAGTTGACGACGTCCGCGTGGTTGACAGTCGGCGAGTTGCACAGCGTCAGCCAGCCGTCATCAGCCCAGCCGAACAGCGGGATGTTGTCCTGGTCGGCTTTGAGGTGCGCGGCCACCACGGGGAAGAAGGCGTGGGTTATAATGATGTCCGTGCCCCTGTAGTTGCCGAACAGCGCCGCCGCCGTGAGATCGTGGAGCTTTGAGAGGTCCGCTCCGCCGTACCAGTCGATGGGCATTTTTGCGAGTTGGTCAATCGTCCAATTATACTTAGCGTCGCTCTTGCGGAACTCGTCGATATCGAAATACGCGGTTATCGCGTTGGAGTAGACGTTGAGGCTTTTGGCGAAGAAGTCCTTGCGCTGCTGCGGGTCGTTCTGTGCCTGCAGGGAATCGTTGAGTATCTCCGCTGGCCGTATGCTCACGCCATACGCGGGATTAGCCATCTCGTGGACTTTGGGGTCGGTGAAGTCCACGCTTCCGTCCCTCACGCCCTCCGGGGCACAGCACATGAACACAAAATACTGCTCGTCCTTCACTGTGCCGTTGAGTATCTTCCGGCAGTATTTCAGCCGCTGCCCGAGAAATGCCTGCTCATTGTCGCCCGCCGTGGAGATGCCTATGAGCAGTTTGTTTGTATAGGCTTTCATGGCCTCTTTGAACAGGTTGTACTGCTTCGGCTGTTTAAAGGCGTGTATCTCATCGCAGATAGCGATATTGCAGTTGAGCGAGTCCTGTGTATCCGGGTTAGCCGCCAGCGCGCGGATGAACAGCGAGCCGTCGCCGAGGTCGGCCTCGATGCTGTGCTCGTTGTTATTGTCGATGATGTGGAAGTGCCCGCCGTCCTTGTCGTCCTCGCCCATGCGCCGGATGTTGTAATCCAGAAAATTGAACGACTCCAAGGACTGCATGAGCGCCGCCGAAGTGATATATGTCTTTGAGCCGCTCCGGCGGTACCAGAGGGAAAGCGCCCAGGCAAGAGAGGCCGCAAAGCTGGTGTTGTGAGTGGCCGTGAATCCGTTTCCAGCCAAATACAAATGTG
>ERZ1643251.3884-NODE-3884-length-13440-cov-7.475308_pt1 | contig 13440 bp, 11 predicted proteins | sample MGYA00579261_ERZ1643251 | MGnify/ENA primary metagenome ERZ1643251 (study PRJEB29033, sample SAMEA4952267) | chicken gut metagenome | biome: Broiler Chicken; feature: Gastrointestinal Tract; material: Caecum | place: Ireland | collected 2018 | study: Broiler... | reverse complement strand
ACCACAGAGATGCGCCGCCTAATGGGACCCTGCTTCCCAACCGGCGGCTTGGTTTGTACGTGGTCGTTTGAAAATTATTTTGAAAATTATATTGTTATAATTTCCATATTATATTGTTATAATTTCCATCGAACTCACGTTAAATCATATCATTACGCTATATAAAACAATGGCTGTAACGAATGTAACTCGCTGTTACGAATGTAACAGCTGTTACACTATAAATAGTGTATCGAACAAATATGCGCCACTATATATTGTGGTATTTGAGTGTGCAGTATCTATTATATAGTATTAGAGCCAAAAAGTCAATAGTGATTTCGACTGATTATTACGAGCCAATTTGGCGATATTGTTGTAAGCTGCCGTCAAAGGCAGGATTTATCGGGCGTTTCTGACGCAATCATTTTTATAAAAAAATATTTGCAAAACCCCTTGACAAACAACCGAAAATGTGGTATTATATATAAGCAATCTCAAACGCGAGTGTAGTTCAATGGTAGAATTCCAGCCTTCCAAGCTGGTCGCGTGGGTTCGATTCCCATCACTCGCTCCAACACCCGCAGCCGCCGAATGGCGGCTTTTTTCTTTGTATTTATACGGATTTTCAATTATACGGATTTTCAGATTCGGATATCGTCGTATAAATCCGCGGTTTCGAACTAAAAATCGCGATTTCAGAATCAAATCTGTCACGACGTCATGCTGTCTCGAAATATTTATTTCCGGTAAATACAGCTTTTTGGAATAAAGTATTGCGTTATGAATTATTTTGTGTTATAATATCTTTACAAGTCAAGTGTCATGTTTCATGTTTGCGAGGTGTGTAATATGTTTGGATATGTTGTAATCGGCGTTATCGCCGCGGCTGTGATAATATTTATCGTTTGGCTCGTAAAGGCTGTATTTATCCCGTCCTTCAAACTGAAAAATTACATGAAAATAGTCAATGATATAGACGCGATAGCTGTGTCAAGTATTCATAAATACGTGTCATATAATCGGAAATGGAATAGGTTGATCGACAGCCAATACAATTATTATTTCAGATACATATTGTTTTACATGGTGTCGCTTCCCGCCGCGAATGCACGCTGCGGCAATTATATAACAAAAAACCCCGAATTTCTGAACAAGCTCATACGCAAATTCATACGAAAATACAATGGCACTATGCCGTATGGATATGAGAGTAACCTCAGCGTGATAATCGCCGAATCATTGGTCATCAAGCAGGATGTAACGAACCTTTTGTCTGCCAATGGAAGCGTTGACAGCCCGCGCATGGAATTGCCCGACGCGTTATTAAGTGAATACATAAAACTGTGCAATCTCGATCCCAATGAAGCGGCTGAGCTGCTACCGTTATGGAAAGATACACTCACGAATATTTCGGCTCTGTACAAATAGATTTATAAGGACGCGGCCGCCTGTCATTCCGACGGGCGGCTTTTTTATTCCCGTCGTCCGGCAAATCCATGGCTCGCGGTTTGACCACAACGCGCCATATCTATTGACAAAGCGGCACGAATATGATATTATATAATTAATACATTTTATCAATAATATTAACACACATCATCAAAAGGAGGAAAAACTCATGCCACTGGTAGCTGCCAAATGCACGAGCTGCGGAGCGTCCCTTGAGGTTGACAGCACAAAGGAAGCGGCGGTCTGCCCATACTGCGGCACGGCATATATAGTTGAAAAGGCGATAAACAATTACAACACCACAAACAACATCACCGCCGACGTGGTCAATATCTACGGCGGCGCGTCCGACTTCACTATCCGCGCCGGAGTGCTTGAGAAGTACAACGGCGCGGCGACCGACGTCGTGATACCAAGTAGCGTAAATGTTATCGGAATCGAGGCTTTTCAGCGCTGTCTCGGACTGAAAAGCGTCACAATTCCGGACAGCGTCACCAAAATCATGAAAGACGCTTTCACGGGCTGTGTGTCGCTGACAAGTGTATATCTGCCGGACAGCGTAACCGATATCGGATACGGGGCGTTCCAGTACTGCAATTCGCTTCAAAGCGTCACACTGCCGACCGGCGTCACTAAAATCGACGGCTTTGCCTTTGCGAGATGTCAATCGCTGAAAAGCGTCGACTCGCATAAAAGCGGCGCCGGAATCAAAAGTGGCACCGCCGCGGAGATCGAGTTCGCCGCGTTCGCCGAATGTCCTTCGCTTACAAGCGTCACCCTGCCGGACGGTATCACCAAAATCGGGAATGGCGCCTTCAGTAAATGTACATCGCTGACAGACATCGCCATTCCGGACAGCGTCACCGAAATCGATGCCAATGCCTTTGAGGGCTGCACATCGCTTCAAAGCATCGCCATTCCACAAAGCGTCAACAATATCGGTGGCGGCGCCTTCTATGGTTGCGAAAAGCTGACAAATATAACGCTTCCGGTCGGCATTACCGAAATTGGGAAAAGTACTTTCTATAACTGCGGCGCGCTGAAAAGCGTCACTTTACCCGACAGCGTCGCTAAAATCGGGGAAACCGCGTTTAAGGACTGTACATCGCTGACAAGCATAATCCTGCCCGACCGGCTCACCGAAATCGCAGATAGAGCCTTTGAGGGCTGCACATCGCTGACAAGCATAACTTTGCCCGACAGCGTCACCAGAATCGGTGACTCAGCGTTTGGCGGCTGCACCAACCTGACCGAAGCCAAGCTCCCGAAAAAGCTCAGCGTTGACAAAGCAAAGGTATTCCCGAACTGCCCCAAACTCAGAGCCGGCGGCTGCTATGTCGCGACCGCAGTATACGGCAGCTACGACTGCCCTGAGGTCTGGACGCTCCGCCGCTTCCGCGACCAAAAGCTCGCGATGACCCGCTCCGGTCGGCTGTTCATACGCTGCTACTACGCGATAAGTCCGCGTATGGTGCGGCTGTTCGGCGGAAAACGCTGGTTCAGTCGATTCTGGCGGCAGCGGCTCGACCGGCTCGTGGCGCGGCTCAAAGCTCGCGGCTATGACGATACGCCGTATAGGGATAACTGAATCAGGCATCGATTATAAGAATTGGCACCACTGACGTTTATTTGTACCGATTGAACCGCATGGTGTAAAACAATTTTGTCCTATACACAAATCATATACTTATCAAGACTGTATATTATATAAAATAGGTTATGGAGAAAAATATGAAAGCATCAAAAGGCACCCGAGCGTTTATTTTGTTTCTGAGCTTGTCAATCCTAATGTCTGCTTTTGGGTGCGCAGGCGGTATTCCTAACGAAAATACTGTAGCAGAGAGCCAAAATATAGAACCGAATTCGGATGAAACCACTCTGCCATATAATAATTCGACCGAATCGACACAAGCGGCTTCAGATATAAATGAAGCGTCAGCACAAGAGACATCAGATACCACCGAACCGACCGCGGCTGCTTTTGCACAGGAGGACGAGTTTGACGAAACACAGATGAATTCAATTGCCATGCTTAACTACCTGGCAGTGCTTTCACAGGAAATCAATTCATCAACGCAAAGCCGTCTGTTTCTTGAAGAAGCATACTCCTCGCTGCTTGTCAACATCAATCCCGAAAAGGTCGATGAGCTGACGCAAAGCCACCTGCAAAATTTGCTTGATACTATTGAACAGTTTCGCTTTTTAAGCGTGAAGCAGGAGCGCCTGCAATTGATCTTTGACCAAAAAAAGGCGGCAGCTCTTAAGGAACTTATACCACGTCATACCATGATGCTCCGCAGTCTCAAATCCTTTAATGTTCAAAATCTGCTTAAAAGCACGGCATCATTGGCAGGCAATTCCATAAGCCGCTATTTGTCATACCAGGAGGCTATCTCGCAGGAGTTTCTGCGCTCCGGATGGGAGCTTGACGATCAGGAAAAGCTGAATCTGCATGAAAGCCGAAAGCAGACCTTCCTTTACATGATCGAAATCGTGCGGGAGAATGAGCTGCCGGGCGAGCTCGCCTTAAAAGAAAAAAACGTAGATGAGTTTGTAAGCTGGAAAAACAACACTAATTACTACCAGAAAATTCAATTCTTTGAATCGCAGCAAGATACATATCGAATGTTTGGCGATTATTGGCTGGTATTAGCTGACTGCTACTACAATATCGCCGAATATGAAAAATGCCTCGAGGCAATAGACCAATACGAAAGCCTTAATATTGATATATTCAGAAAAGATTATAGTTTCGCTAAGCTTCTGCCGGAGGCTATCATAGCGGCGAGCGAGGTTTACGGCGACGAACAATATGTGTTGACAGCAGAGCGGTATCTCGAGCTTCTCGTAGATAATACCGAGAACAGCGACTGGTCGTCAAGATATTTCGCGTCCGAGGTCTATCTCGATCTATATGCGAGGACCCAAAACACGGCTTATCTGCAAAACGCGTATGAGCTTACGCTGAATAATGTCAACAATCTTGTGGCAAAGCAGCTCTCTCTGAACTCCGCGTATCTTTCCGAGGTTGAAGAAATCGCTGTTCCGGAAGACGCGACAAAAGACGAAAAGCGACAGATAAAGGAATACAATAAATCGCTGCACAATGACCGCAAGACAGAGCTGCCACCGGTATATGAGCCGCTTTTACTGAACTGCGATCTGTTGTTTGCTCTGGCTGACACGCTTGAGATCGACAAGAATGAACAGGAAATAATCGATGAGATTTTGCACGGAAATCAAGTTGGATTGTTTCTTTCAGAAACGCTTGAAAATCGATATTCCTTCTCTCCAATCGATGTCGACCGCACAGCTGAATTTTACAAGGACAAGCTTGTCGTTCCCGCGGTAAGTGTTTGCGAAAATTCGGCTGTCAAAGTCACTGTCACGAGCGACGGCGAAGTATCAGTATATGACGATTGGATTGTAAAAGAGGTTGAACGTCCCTCGGATGATATAACCGACTTTACCGTAACATACACAAGCAAAGCTGCCAGAAATCAGGTCTGGAGCGCAAACGCGGTTGTGGATATAGAAATATATACTGACAAAGCCGATGAATATGCCGACACAAAGTTCAAATTCAATGTCAGCAAATACAACGCCCTTTGGTTGTTGCCTGATATAGTTGAATTTGTACAAGTGAATTGACTTGACGTCGTTTGAGTCGGTCTCCAAATCTCCGCGTATACAGCCTCCAATAAATATAAACAGCTCCGAATCGTTGGAGCTGTTCTTCTGTCTGTATCAATTTAGCGTCTCCCCGCCCGCGTCATGCGCGGCGTAATTTCTCGCCGCCAGCTCCGCCGACCGGTTCGCGTAGCAGTAGACGCAGCCGTTCGGACAGCAGTCGTAGCTGCCGATGTCGACGCTCGCGACGCAGCCGCAGCCCGGGCGCTGATTCTTGTCCGGAGACAGTTCGAGCCTGCGTCCGACGATACGCTCGATAAGCGCGCCGTCTATACAGCTCGACTGACCGACTCCGTATTCGGACAGCCCCGACTCGCAGCAGGCGACAATGTCAAGCCCCATATCGTGCGCCACGCGCGCGATGTACGGCGTCAGAGCCGCTTTGTCCGGCTCGCTCACCTCTGTTATGCCCGTCCTTTTCATTCCGCGGTAGAGGTCGATATAGCTTATCACGACCCGCTCGCAGTATGGCGCGAGCCGCCCGCACATATCCGCGAATTTTTCCTTGTGCCAGTCGACCGTACGCGCGCCGTCAACTATAATCGGGTCGTACCGCCAGACGACCCTCTCGCGCCCGATACGCCGCGACAGCTCGACGAACGTGTCGATAATCTCGTCCTTAGACCGCAGATTCCGCTCGATATCTCTGCCATAGGGCGTCAGCGTGAACTGGAAGTAGTATTTGTACCCTCTCCGGTCAAGCTCATTAAGGCGCGGCAGGAGGTTCAACGGGTCCTTTGTCCAGAAAACTATGCAGTCGACCGCGTCGGGCGTAAGCTCGATCAGCCGCGTTTTTCGGTTATATGGATTGCGCACTATCACGTATCCGGCAGAAAGCCGTCTTAACAGCCATTCGCCGTAGTGACAGGGTATGTCGCAGCGCCGCGACGCGGATATAATCATGCCATTCACCTCTGTGTTTCACTGTAGCTATTATACCACATACCTCGCGCCGGCGCAAGGGATTATTCATCATAAAAGCCCGAGAAAAAATTCTGCTGTGCCATTAAATTAATGGCAAAGTACTTGATTTTTTGCCGTGATTGTAGTAAAATAATTAGGTAAACGCAAAATTGCGGCTTTGTTCACACAAGGTCGAAACAATACCGAAAATAATTCGCTCCGGAGCGCCGCGCGGCATTCCGGGCGGAGATTTACCAAAAGAAAGGCATGGTAATATTATGGCAGCATTCAGAAAAATTGGCGTACTCACCTCGGGCGGCGACGCTCCCGGCATGAACTCGGCGGTTCGCGCCGTGACCCTGTCGGCTCTCGCGCGCGGCGTCGAGGTCGTAGGCATTTACAAGGGCTACACCGGACTCATTTCGGGCGAGCTCAAGGATCTTTCGGCGCGCGACGTCGCAAACATCGGCGCGCTCAGCGGCACGGTGCTCTACTCCGACCGCTGCCCCGAGTTCAAGACCGAGGAGGGCATGGCAAAGGCGGTAGCCACCTGCCGCGCCAACTCAATCGACGGCATCGTCGCAATCGGCGGCGACGGCACTTTCCGCGGCGCGACCGACCTTTCGATCCGCGGCATTCCGACCATCGGTATCCCCGGCACTATCGACAACGACATCACGTCGACCGACTACTCCATCGGCTTCGACACGGCTATGAACACCGTCCTGCACGCGGCTGACTGCCTGCGCGACACCTGCGAGTCGCACGCGCGCTGCGAGGTCATCGAGGTCATGGGACGCGACGCCGGATATATTGCAGTGCAGTGCGGTCTTGCCGCCGGAGCCGCCGCTATAGCGGTCAAGGAAGCGATTCCTTTCGACGAGGACGGCTGCATAGCCAAGTTAAAGGAGCTCCGCGCCAAGGGTCAGCGCAGCTTCCTCATCATGGTCTCCGAGGGCATGGGCGGCGAGTTCGGCGAGAACCTCACCAAGCGCATCGAAGCCGAGGCCGGCATTGAGTCGAGATTCATCCGCCTTGCTCACATGGTGCGCGGCGGCGCTCCGACGCTCCGCGACCGTCTGACCGCGTCGAGAATGGGCGACTACGCGGTCGACCTCATCCTCAAGGGCAAGTCCGACCTCGTAGTCTGCGAGCGCGACGGCAAGCTGGTCGAGACCGAAATCAAGTACGCGCTTATGCTCGACCGTATGTACAAAGGAAAGCTGAAGGACGGCGACCTCGACAGCTTCACCGAGGCGCAGGTAGCCGAGATGAAGGCATTCTGCGAGGCAAAGCACGCGGCCTTCTTCGATATGCTCGACGTCGCAAAGACGCTGGCGCAGAACTGAAGTTAGTTGTTAGTTGTTAGTTATTAGCAATTGACAATAATGGGGGGTGTCACTATTGTTCAACGGATTATGTTCAAACCTTGACGACATTGCAAAGCTATCGTGCGCGCGCTCGCGTTCGATTTCGCCCGAAAATTTCACCGGCGAAAAGGGAAAAGGCGGCATGGCTACCGAGGGCACCGGCGCGTCCTGCGCCCGCGACCTCGGGCAGGGCTGGAAGATCTCGCCGTCTGTGCCGATAAAGGCGCACAGCACGTTCACGCTGGCGGACATATGCTCCGAGGGCGCGATAAAGCACATCTGGCTGACCGGAGGCTGCGAGTGCTGGCGCTGGCTGATTCTGCGAATCTACTGGGACGACAGCGACATACCCGCGGTCGAGAGCCCGCTCGGCGACTTCTTCGCGACGCCGCTCGCCGACGACTACAAGCCGCTCCACTCGCTGGCTATGTGTGTACACCCGCGCAGCGGACTCAACTGCTACTTCACAATGCCGTTCAAGCGCCGCGCCCGCCTGACGCTCGAAAATCTCGCCGACAACGACGCGGTCATATACTACCAGATCGACTACGTCGAGACAAAGCTCGACGACGAGATCGCCTACTTCTGCGCCCGCTTCAACCGTGTGAACCCGCTGCCCTACAAGGAAGTGTACACGATTCTCGACGGCGTGCGCGGCAAGGGACAGTACGTCGGCACGCATATGTTCTGGGGCGTTAACAACAACGGCTGGTGGGGCGAGGGCGAAATCAAGTTCTACCTCGACGGCGACACCGAGTTCCCGACCATCTGCGGCACCGGCACCGAGGACTACTTCTGCGGCTCGTACAACTTCGACGTCAAGGGACAGTACACCGAATACAGCTCGCCCTACTGCGGACTGACAAAAGTCACGCGCCCTGACGGCACGTATCAGGCGAATACCCGCTTCTCGCTCTACCGCTGGCACATCACCGACCCGATCTACTTCGAGTCGGACCTGCGCGTGACGATACAGGCGCTCGGCTGGCGCAAGGGCGGCAAGTACCTGCCGCTGCAGGACGACATCTCGTCGGTCGCGTACTGGTATCAGACCGCGCCGTTCACGAAGTTCGAGCCGCTCTACGACCGCGACTTCCTCGAAATAATCTGAATCACAGCTGTTTATCTGAATCGCAGCTGTTTATAGGAAGAGCCGCGGGAGCCACTTTAGAAAAATCTTCCCCGATATCCTCCGTCAAACACATAAATAAAACAACCGCTCCCCGACTTCGGATTGCGAAATCGGGGAGCGCTTTTGTCTGTGGTGTCCGCTCTTTGCCTGAGGTTTCCGCTCTTTGTCTGCGGTTTACCGCACCCGTCCGCACGGCTGTATTCAGCGGCTGAGGATAATCCGTCCGAACGCCTCGGGGCGGTGGAAGTCGGGAGTCGGCGAGTCGATCGGCGCCCATGAGCCGTAGGGCTGGATCTCGTGGTCGCCGCCGCACTTGTAGAAATTCGCCCACATCTCGGTGTTCTCGTCGATTTTGTCGAGCTTGAATATCCGCACAAGGTCAGCCATAGGCACGAATTCGTACAAATCCCAGCGGGTCGGTGTTTTAACGCAGCGCACATCGAACGGCTCGATTCCCATATCGACTATCGGAGTGCGGTCGTAGCGGTCGTGCCCGTACGCGATCAGCGTAGTCGGGTTCGAGTTCGACTCGATGTTCACGTAGCCACCCCGCGGCTTGCCCGGATCGTTGAAGGTGAAGAAAATCTCAAGGCAGGAGTCGAGGTAGACCGACTCGTTGTGCTTTGTATACAGCGCGCGCGGGTTCGACTCGACGCACCAGAGGTGAGCGTACATTCCCTCGTGCTCGTCGCCCGACAAAACGAGGGCGACCTGTGCGCCGGCTTCGGGCTTGTAGTTGTCGCTCCAGAGATAGGTATCGATTGCCGCGGTGTCAAGGCTGCTCCAGTCGATATCGGGCGACGTCAGTATTTTCGCGTTCAGTGTTTTCATATCATTGCTTTCCTTTCGCGTTGATAAGACTATTATACACTATTCCAGCGCAAATTGCAAGACAACGGCGTGAATTTGATACAATTCACGCCGTCTGAAACATCCGGCTACATCTTCTTTCTGCACCCGTCGGCGCGGTAGTCCTGCCCCGAGCACCAGCTCGCGTTGTCGCTCGCGAGAAAGCAGATAAGCTCGGCGCACTCGGCATAGCTGCCGATGCGTCCGGCGTAGGACAAGCCGTTGTCATTCTCGCCGTCGCCGATGTTGCCGGGCGAAACCGAGTTCACGGTCACACCGTATCCGGTCGTCTCCTTGGCCAGCGACTTCGTGAACGCGATCACCGCGCCCTTAGTCGCCGAATAGTCGGTCATGCCCGAAATGCCGTATATGCCGGCGACCGACGCGACGTTGATAACGCGTCCGTATTGCCGTTCTATCATCCCCGGCAAAATAGCGCGCGTCAGGTACATCAGACCGTAGACGTTGATTCTCCAGCGGCGAATCCAGCTCTTCGGGTCGGTCTCCCAAAAATTGCCGGTGTTGTCCCGCCAGATTCCGGCGTTGTTTATCAGAATGTCGATTTTGATGTCGTTTTCCTCTAACCCTGCCGCGAGACGGTCGACATCCTCGTCCGAGCTGACGTCCAGGACAAAGCCGACCGCGTCCGCGCCGCTCTCCCGCAGCTCGGCGACGGCTTTATCAAGCCCGTCGGAATTCACGTCGGTCAGTACCAGCCTCACACCGTGCGCCGCAAGCGTGCGTGCCGTGGCTAGTCCGATTCCGGCTGCCGCGCCGGTTATAAGGGCACATCTGTTGTTGAATATCATATTATCTCAGCCTTCCCTACATATTTAATACAGCTATTTTATAATCACATCCGCGTCTGTATATAGCCGCACAATAATTATATCATCCGCGGCTTTGTCTGAACAGTGTCTATATTATTAAAAAGCGGCACGATTCTGCTTTTCGATTCCTGCCGCGATTTTTACTGCTTCGACTGTCTTTCGCGTTCAGTGACAATGTAATTGCGTATGTACAGCACCGACGCGACGAGCGGGAAGATTATCGCCGCCGACAGACCCAACTTCATCGACAGCGGCGACAGTGACGCGACGACCGCCATCGACACGTTGACCATATAACAGGCGGGTCTTACGCGCCCGTATTCGCGATCATTCATGGCTGTGATTTCCTTTGCTATATTATATTGGCAGCATACTTGTCCCTGCCGTCAAATGGATATTATAGCATACTATTTTATATTTGGCAAGCGTTTATGCGAAAAAAGTCATTATCAAATGTATTTCCGCGGTCAGTGAATGAATTAATCCACAGTGAGCTTGATTAATGCGCTCATTCGGTTCACAGCCGGCGCGATTTACATATAGCCTCGCTGTCCACATCGTTGACAAGAATCTTCCGACCTTACATTAATCAACATCCGGCTTGCCGACCGCGGCGCGGATATTCCAATCGCTTTCGTTCAGCCGCGCTTCGGCTTCGCTTTCATCGCAGCCGAGAATGTCGGATACGATTGTCACCATGCGGTGCTTCAGCTTGCGGTTGGTCGGCTTCAGGTTGATCATCAGATTTTCGTAGACCTTGCCGGTCTTGACCATAGCACAGGTCGTGATCATATTGAGGACCATTTTCTGCGCGTTTCCGGCTTTCATGCGGGTCGAGCCGGTGATGACCTCGGCGCCGGTGTCGGTGAAGATATTGATGTCGGCGATGTCGGCGATCCTGCAGGGACTGTTGCTCGACAGCGAAATCGTCACGCAGCCGAGCTCCTTTGCTTTCGCGAGCGCTGACGCCACGTACTCAGCCCCGCCCGACGCCGATATGCCCATGACGACGTCGCATGGCTTTACATCGACCGCCATCAGGTCACGTATACCGGCATCGGATTTGTCCTCGGCGTTCTCGGACGCGCGGGTCAGTGCCGACTCACCTCCGGCGATTATAGTAATCACCTGCCCCGGGTCGACTCCGTAGGTCGGCGGGCACTCGGCGGCGTCGGCGGACGCGATACGTCCCGACGTGCCGGCGCCTACATATATCAGCCGTCCGCCCTTTGCGAACGCGTCGGCGACCGCGTCGACCGCGTCTGCGATGCTCGAAAGCGCGGCCTCGACCGCCCGCACCGAGCGGTAATTTTCGTCGTTTATCAGCCGCAGCATCGTCAGGGTGTCGGCTGTATCTATGTGTGTAGTGCGCGGATTGCGCTTTTCGGTTTCGAGCATATTTCCTCCTGATTTCGGCACCGCCGTAATATCATTTGCTACAAAACAATTATACAACAAACGCACATTATTTTCAAGCTGTGAGCAAGCAATCAACCGCTTATAGTCTCGAAAAGTTTTCTACATTCAACACGCGTCCCGAAAAAGAATCGAAAAGAGGGAACCCTTATGGAAAAAGAGTTCCCCCAGCGTTTCCGGAAAAATTGTATTCGTTTAATCGGCAGTAGTGTCAATTCGCCGAAAGCCATTCCTCTTCAAAGGCGGCGATATCGGCGTCAATCCTTTCTTCAACAGCCGCAATCGACGACACAAGCTCCGTATCGCCGACAATAGCCTTTTCCAGTATAGCCTTAGACCCGCCGAAATCATAAACACAGTTAAAGTCAAAGTACAGAGTGTCAAAAATTATATCGAGCATCTCGGCGCTCTCCTCCTCACGGAGTATTTTGTCCTTGTAGGTCATTTCATACGCGGTCGGGCGGATATTAGTGTACGAATAATAGCCGAGCGCTTCGGTAATTATACCCGCGAATTCCGGGTCGCACGTCTTGGGCAGCGCGACAAAGGCATTGCACCAGGCATTTACGAATGAATGATAATCCTCCTGTGATTCATCGCCTTTCGGCATCGGCAGAATCAAGTAGGGATCTTTCATATCGCGCAGGAATACCGCCGCGCTTTCTGTGTGATGATAGAGCGAAAGCGCGCGCCCCTCGGCAAAGGTTTTGGTGATAACGTCGTTTTGATCTTCATGCTTAATGTCGGGCGTCATAAGTTCCCGCAGCTTTTCTATAACTGTCAGCGTGTAGTCATTTGTAAAGTCGACCTTTATCTCACCGTCTTCAATTGACGATGTCTCAACTCCGGCGCAGATCGCTATTGCGAGTCCCGCTGTCTGTGAATGGACAAATCCGAATTGATCGTCCGACGCGTGCATAACACCATCGTTATTAAGGTCGACACTTATATCCTTAGCGGCGTTGATGGCTTCATCAAGCGTCCACTTTCCCTCGCGCACAAGTCCGACGAAATCAGTTGTTATGCCATATTGGTCGACAAGGTTAGTATTCAGATAATAACAAGCCGGCATCTGATACATTGATGGCGCGATATCTCCGGTAGTATAATACATAATGCCGTCATATTTTAACTGGTCATACATTAACCGGCTCCACCAGCTCTCACCAAGCGACAGCTCCTCGACGTCACACAGATTCATTAGTACCCCATCGACCGCAAGTGTGCCGAGCGTACCGCCGAGCAAAGTTGATATGCAAATCGTATATGTGTCGTCACCAGCGAGCACCGCGCTGCGAAGTGTTTCAGTGCCATTTTTGGCGTTTGTGATCTGTGTATACTGTATATCCACATTGTAGCTTTCCTCAATGAATAGGTCACGCTCATACAGACCGTCGTTCAGAATATCGCCGTTCAGCTCATCTCCGGGGAGATTTATGTGCATCTCCGGGTGGTCATTTGCGTCGAGAATATTGAATACTCGTCCCTCAAAGTCATGCTCGCCCAACTCATCAAGCCGGTTGTATTCAGCCTGTGTCTCACTTTCGATGTCAAAAGCTGTCACGCTGTCATCAACGTCAGGAACTGGTGCCTTACTTTGGCAGGACACAAGCATAGTCAGTGCCAACGCAATTGTAAGCCTTTGTGCTTTCATAATGAATTCATCCTTTCTAAAATGATATATCAGTTGAAAACAAATTGAATCAACTGTAAACGCACTAAATTAACACTGATTAAAATTATACCATATTAATTTCGCAAATTACAATAGCAAGTTGCAATAGTTTTCAAAAAGGTAACAAATCGAAGTAGAACAGCG